>BNJU01001107.1_pt1 | contig 299742 bp, 465 predicted proteins | sample 8539281 | NCBI WGS metagenome assembly BNJU01 (sample SAMD00202456, study PRJDB9452) | human saliva metagenome | isolation source: human saliva | place: Japan | reverse complement strand
CCTGGTGGATCAGATGTTAAAACAGTTAGACGCGAACACGAACTAATGACGTTCTTGGACGAACAGCAGTTATCCAAAGTCAGCGTGCAATGCGTCCGTCGGCCCACAAAGCCTTCAAGATAAATTTTAAATATGAAGAACACGATCGTCCAGCGCCACCTGGTATTCAAATGACCCTTTGACGACCACACCGTAAAAGCGGCACGTCGCGCTTGTGCCAGCATCGCACCAACTCCAACGTTAAAGTGTCGGTCTTAACCCAGAATTGAACGGTGGTAAACTGACGGAGCAAAATGCAACGCGCCTCTCACACTCAACCGGTTCAGCAACTGAATTGGTAGGTTGCTCTGAAAGAACGCGCACAGCGATGAAGTGGAACGCAGCTAAGGAAAGCAGTAGCCAATGTAATCATACGGGTTGCTGTCAGAAGATCCAACTGTACCCTTCAGATGTTGTAGGTATGTCTCACGGATCATTATCGACGCAACTCAAACCAAAGTTCTTGACGCTGACGGTAAACACTGGTTAAAAGTTGTTTCATGGGCGTACGACAACGAAAATGTCATACACTGCACAACCTGTAGGTCAGTACTTCGAATACCACAAATCACAACAATTTTGAGTCGATAAAAGCAACTGGTCACTGCTTTGCTTGGTATCTATAAGACGGATGGATAGTGTCATCCATTTTGGTTTAATTCCTTCAAATGCTGTCCAGATAGCAGTAAAGTTTTACCTGTTTCAACCGAGGTGAACAAAGGATAGCTTGAAAATGCAGAGCTATTAGTCTCTTTAGCTTTTGAAGTGGATTGTAGAGAGAGGTCTCCAAGGATTGATGACCGTAGGAGACAGATGAACCGAATCTGCGATGAGTACGTCCAGTTTTAACTCCGACGAAACGAAGAAGACTGGTCTTGTTTTTGAAATTGTTTCAATCGAGTTACAGGGAGTTTCCAGCATATTGACCATTTTGATCCACAACTCGTTTTCACGATCGTGCATGATCGCGACTGATTTTTGTCTCGAAAGACGTTCTTTAGTCTATTCTTCCAACCGACTCCAGTATTCGTGGGAGATCTCCAATAATCGATTGAGGATGGGCAGTAAATGGATTCTCAGCAAATAGTATGAGTCCACTTTTGTTTCTTTTGTTCAGTTACAACGACATGTTAGCAAGTCTGTCCCACATAGGCGTGACACATGGTTGAAGAGCATCTAACGTGTCGATGAGTCTTCATACCCTTCAGGTTTGTTAACGATAATCAAATGTTGGTCTTCGGTAAACTTTCTTTGAACAAGATTAGATTCCAAACAATTTCTTTTTGTAGGACAATCTTCCCCATCGAAAATCAGTTGACATCATCTCCGGCTTGACAGTTTGATGCCACGGATCCTTTCTGATTGATGAGAATCGTGTTTTAAATTCTCAAGAATGTCATTTTCTCGGAATGAGAAGCGTTCCTCCAAGAAGATTTTGACAGTCATTTAGGAAATGAGAATCAGGGATAACAAAAGTAAATTTCATACAGATACTAAATGTAGATGTATTTCGGATAGAGAACCAGTAAACCCTCTGTTCTTCCCATGGAGAAGATGATAAAATAAACAGTCTAGATACATCATTTGAAAAGTTTTTTCTCATTTAAAAAGAAGAAGCTGAAATGGAAGAAATAGAAACTGACAGCTAATAATGCAGCAGTGACACCTCCACCAATTTAAGACGGTAGCAGAAAAGAGAAGCAAGAATCGGACCTATTCGAAAATTTTCGCGTCGCTATCATCTGCACCAAAATCTTTCAATTTTCGGACTGGGTAAAGTTTCGACTTTATAACACTCTATTCTGCCTTGGCTCAACATCTGACAAATGCCATAGACTTACAGAATGCTTTGAAAACACGAACGGTGATTTTTGACAGAGGAAGAATGAGGCTGAGTCTTGTCATACCAAAAAGGGACCTATGCTAGAACTTTCGGAAATTAGGTGAAGATTTGCAGAATGTTGTTATATGACAGAAGATAGAAGCTTTTCATATAAAAATAGTGAAATTAACTATAGTCGCTTTTTCCTAGCTATCCCTAACAGCTGGTCGCTCGGGTGGTGGTTCTACAATTACCCAACAGTTAGCGAAAAATGCTTATCTTTCACAAGACCAAACTGTTCAGAGAAAGGCTAAAGAATTTTCTTGCTTTTAGAATTAACCAAAAATACAGTAAAAAAGAAATTTCAACCATGTATTTGAACAATGTCACTTCGGTAATGGAGTTTGGGAGTTGAGGATGCTAGGCAAAAAGTACTTGGAGCTGGCATCGGAATTAACTCTGATGAAGCTGCCACTTTAGCAGGCATGCTTAAATACCAGAATTGTACAACTTTCGAATTCCATTGAGCATTCAACTAATCGAAGAGGATACTGTCTTACAAAATATGGTGGCTGCGTCACCTGATAGTAAGCAGAAGCAGGCAAGTGTTGATATGGTTTTCAATTGAAAGATAGTTATGAAGGGAAAATATCAGACTACCGTTATCCTTCTATTTTGATGCAGTTGTTAATGAAGCTATTGAAAAGTATAATCTAACAGAGGAAGAAATCGTTAATAACGGTTATCGAATTTATACGGAGCTAGATCAAAATTACCAAGCAAATATGCAGGTTATCTATCAAAATACTTCGCTCTTCCGACAGCTGAAGATGGGACACATGAGTCTGGTAGAAATGTCGCTTTGAGCCAAAAACGGGTGGAGTTCGAGGAGTTGTTGGTCGAGTGGCAGGATGATAAGACAGGTTTGCAGAATTTTCAACTATGCAACCCAATCAAAAAAGAAGCCCAGGGTCGACTATTAAACCCTTGATAGTGTACACACCAGCGGTTGAAGCGGGTTGGTCTCTTAATAAGGAGTTGGATAATCATACCATGCAATATGGTGATTATAAAGTAGACAACTACGCAGGAATCAAGACATCACGAGAAGTACCCATGTATCAAGCTTTAGCTAAATCTCTAAATTTACCTGCAGTAGCTACTGTTAAAGAACTTGGAATTGATAAAGCCTTTGAAGCGGGTGAAAAGTTTGGTCTCAACATGAGCGATGTAGATCGTGTGCTTGGAGTAGCTTTAGGTGGTGGCGTAGAAACTAACCCTCTTCAGATACCTGGCGCATGCAGTGTTTGCAAATGAAGGACTCATGCCGGATGCTCACTTTATCACCCGTATTGAAAATGCTAGTGGTCAAGTGATTGCTACTCTTAAAAATACTCAAAAACGAGTGGTTGACAAATCGGTAGCTGATAAAATGACCAGTATGATGTTAGGTACTTTTACAAATGGTACAGGGGTCAGTTCGTCTCCAGATGATTATGTAATGGCGGGAAAAACAGGAACAACAGAGGCAGCCTTTAACCCAGAATATACCAGTGATCAATGGGTGATTGATATACCCTCGATTTAGTGATTAGCCATTGGCTTGGTTTCCAAACCACTGACTGAAAATCACTATCTAGCAGGTTCAACTGAATGGTGCTGCTCACATTTTTAGAAGTATGGCAGGAAAACTATCTCACCATATACACCAGGTAGCACTTTACAGTTGAAAATGATATAAAAATGAATGGTATTGCACCAGAAAAATACACCCAAACAAACTACCAGTGATACTAGTGCACAGTCTGATGATATCCTATCAGATATTCGTGGATCGAGCAAAATCTGGTCGATGAAGCAGGAAGAGCTGATTGATGCTAAAATTAAAGAAAAAGCTCAGACTGTCTGGGGATACCATTGTAGATCTGTTTCAGTCACATCGGATAAAAGGGTAAAAGACAAGGATTCAAACTGTTGTCTTTTCGACCTCACTTGTCAACATTTACAACTCCATAACATTACAGACCCAAAAACACAAGACAGGAACTCAAAGTCTTTTTTCCTCCTTTCTCTCGCTAAACTACAAGCAGAGAAAGGGGAAAGCAAAGCTTGAGAAGTATTATGCGAAGGTAAAAGGAATTGTTCATAATGTAGAAAGACTACTATCTTCACCTGTGGGAGAAAGAGGATTGGGACCAAGAAGGCATGATCTGTCTCCATGAACTCTAGAAAAGCATCCAGAACTAGTGGAAGAAGAAAAGAAACTCACGTCTACTTCAAAACAAAATTTCGCAATCTAATCCTTGATAGTATCAGAAAACAAGAGAGTCAAAAGCGTCGCCTAGACCGGATACTTACGAAGAAGTAGGGGAGATTAGCCATCGCCTACCAGAAGGAGGTGATTGTGGTTGACGATTACTACGCCCTTCATGAATTGCTGGATACTTATAGAAGAAAAATTACCAGAAGATAAACAAGAAGCCTCATGAACGCCTCTGGCAGACTGAACGATTTAGCTACTGCAAAGCCCTTTCTCAGAGAGCTGAAGGCAACATTACAAGACTTCTATTTAAAAAGGTGTTGACAAAGCAAAAAAGTCGGTATAATAGTAAGAGTTGAAAATAACAACCCGGTCCGTTGGTCAAGGGGTTAAGACACCGCCTTTTCACGGCGGTAACACGGGTTCGAATCCCGTACGGACTATAGTATGTTGCAGATGAAACACTTGATGAAAAAAGTTAAAAAGTTTCAAAAAGTGTTGACAAGCGAAAAGTGGCTGTGATATACTAATATAGTTGTCACTTGAGAGAAGTGAGTGACAAAGACCTTTGAAAAACTGAACAAGACGAACTATCGTGCAGGGCACTACAACCGAAGTTATAGTACTGAACAATGAAAAACAATAAATCTGTCAGTGACAGAAATGAGTGAGAACTCAAACTTTTAATGAGAGTTTGATCCTGGCTCAGGACGAACGCTGGCGGCGTGCCTAATACATGCAAGTAGAACGCTGAAGGAGGAGCTTGCTTCTCCGGATGAGTTGCGAACGGGTGAGTAACGCGTAGGTAACCTGCCTGGTAGCGGGGGATAACTATTGGAAACGATAGCTAATACCGCATAACAGCAGATATTGCATGATATCTGCTTGAAAGGTGCAAACTGCATCACTACCAGATGGACCTGCGTTGTATTAGCTGTTGGTGAGGGTAACGGCTCACCAAGGCGACGATACATAGCCGACCTGAGAGGGTGATCGGCCACACTGGGACTGAGACACGACCAGACTCTACGGAGGCAGCAGTAGGGAATCTTCGGCAATGGACGGAAGTCTGACCGAGCAACGCCGCGTGAGTGAAGAAGGTTTTCGGATCGTAAAGCTCTGTTGTAAGAGAAGAACGAGTGTGAGAGTGGAAAGTTCACACTGTGACGGTATCTTACCAGAAAGGGACGGCTAACTACGCCAGCAGCCGCGGTAATACGTAGGTCCCGAGCGTTGTCCGACGATATTGGGCGTAAAAGCGAGCGCAGGCGGTTAGATAAGTCTGAAGTTAAAGGCTGTGGCTTAACCATAGTACGCTTTGGAAACTGTTTTAACTTGAGTGCAGAGGGAGAGGGAATTCCATGTGTAGCGGTGAAATGCGTAGATATATGGAGGAACACCGGTGGCGAAAGCGGCTTCTGGCTTGTAACTGACGCTGAGGCTCGAAAGCGTGGGGAGCAAACAGGATTAGATACCCTGGTAGTCCACGCCGTAAACGATGAGTGCTAGGGTGTTAGACCCTTTCCGGGGTTTAGTGCCGCAGCTAACGCATTAAGCACTCCGCCTGGGGAGTACGACCGCAAGGTTGAAACTCAAAGGAATTGACGGGGACTGCACAAGCGGTGGAGCATGTGGTTTAATTCGAAGCAACGCGAAGAACCTTACCAGGTCTTGACATCCCTCTGACCGCTCTAGAGATAGAGCTTTTCTTCGGGACAGAGGTGACAGGTGGTGCATGGTTGTCGTCAGCTCGTGTCGTGAGATGTTGGGTTAAGTCCCGCAACGAGCGCAACCCCCTATTGTTAGTTGCCATCATTCAGTTGGGCACTCTAGCGAGACTGCCGGTAATAAAACCGGAGGAAGGTGGGGATGACGTCAAATCATCATGCCCTTATGACCTGGGCTACACACGTGCTACAATGGCTGGTACAACGAGTCGCAAGTCGGTGACGGCAAGCTAATCTCTTAAAGCCAGTCTCAGTTCGGATTGTAGGCTGCAACTCGCCTACATGAAGTCGGGAATCGCTAGTAATCGCGGATCAGCACGCCGCGGTGAATACGTTCCCGTACTTTGTACACACCGCCCGTCACACCACGAGAGTTTGTAACACCCGAAGTCGGTGAGGTAACCTTTAGGAGCCAGCCGCCTAAGGTGGGATAGATGATTGGGGTGAAGTCGTAACAAGGTAGCCGTATCGGAAGGTGCGGCTGGATCACCTCCTTTCTAAGGATAAGGAATGCACATTGGTCTTGTTTAGTCTTGAGAGGTCTTGTGGGACTTTAGCTCAGCTGGGAGAGCGCCTGCTTTGCACGCAGGAGGTCAGCGGTTCGATCCCTGCTAGGCTCCATTGGTGAGAGATCACCAGTAATGCACATTGAAAATTGAATATCTATATCAAATAGTAACAAGAAAAATAAAACCGAAAACGCTAGTAGTATTAATAAGAGCTTTATGACTGAAAGGTCAGAAAAATAAGGTTATTAATAAGGGCGCACGGTGGATGCCTTGGCACTAGGAGCCGAAGAAGGACGTGACAAACGACGATATGCCTTGGGTAGCTGTGTGCAAGCTGATGATCCAGGGATTTCCGAATGGGGGAAACCCAACAGGTACTACCTGTTACCCACATCTGTTAAGGATATGAGGAGGAAGACGCAGTGAACTGAAACATCTAAGTAGCTGCAGGAAGAGAAAGCAAAAAGCGATTGCCTTAGTAGCGGCGAGCGAAACGGCAGGAGGGCAAACCGAAGAGTTTACTCTTCGGGGTTGTAGGACTGCAATGTGGACTCAAAGATTATAGAAGAATGGTTTGGGAAAATCAGCCAAAGAGAGTGATAGCCTCGTATTTCAAAATAGTCTTTGTACCTAGCAGTATCCTGAGTACGGCGGGACACGTGAAATCCTGTCGGAATCTGGGAGGACCATCTCCCAACCCTAAATACTCCCTAGTGACCGATAGTGAACCAGTACCGTGAGGGAAAGGTGAAAAGCACCCCGGGAGGAGTGAAATAGAACCTGAAACCGTGTGCCTACAACAAGTCTCGAGCCCGTTAATGGGTGAGAGCGTGCCTTTTGTAGAATGAACCGGCGAGTTACGATATGATGCGAGGTTAGTTGAAGAGACGGAGCCGTAGGAAACCGAGTCTGAATAGGGCGTCTTAGTATCATGTCGTAGACCCGAAACCATGTGACCCTACCCATGAGCAGGTTGAAGGTGCGGTAAGACGCACTGGAGGACCCTGAACCAGGGCACGTTGAAAAAGTGCTTTGATGACTGTGGGTAGCGGAGAAATTCCAAACGAACTTGGAGATAGCTGGTTCTCTCCGAAATAGCTTTAGGGCTAGCGTCGACATTAGAGATTCTTGGAGGTAGAGCACTGTTTGGGTGAGGGTCCATCCCGGATTACCAATCTCAGATAAACTCCGAATGCCAATGAATTATGGTCGGCAGTCAGACTGCGAGTGCTAAGATCCGTAGTCGAAAGGGAAACAGCCCAGACCACCAGCTAAGGTCCCAAAATAATTGTTAAGTGGAAAAGGATGGGGGTTGCACAGACAACTAGGATGTTAGCTTAGAAGCAGCTATTCATTCAAAGAGTGCGTAATAGCTCACTAGTCGAGTGACCCTGCGCCGAAAAATGTACTGGGGCTAAAACAATTTACCGAAGCTGTGGATACTTTTATAGGTATGGTAGGAGAGCGTTCTATGTGTGAAGAAGGTGTACCGTGAGGAGTGCTGGAACGCATAGAAGTGAGAATGCCGGTATGAGTAGCGAAAAGACAGGGTGAGAATCCTGTCCACCGTAAGACTAAGGTTTCAGGGGAAGGCCCGTCCGCCCTGGGTTAGTCGGGACCCAAGGAGAGACCGAAAAGGTGTATCCGATGGACAACAGGTTGATATTCCGTACTAGAGATGTAGTGATGGAGGGACGCAGTAGGCTAACCAAGCGTGACGATTGAAGAGTCTGTCTAAGCAGTGAGGTGTGAATTGAGTTAAATGCTTAGTTCTATAACATTGAGCTGTGATGGGGAGCGAAGTTTAGTAGCGAAGTTAGTGACGTCACACTGCCAAGAAAAAGCTTCTAGCGTTTAAACATACTCTACCCGTACCGCAAACCGACACAGGTAGTCGAGGCGAGTAGCCCTCAGGTGAGTCGAGAGAACTCCGTTAAGGAACTCGGCAAAATGACCCCTGTAACTTCGGAGAAGGGGTGCTGACTTTAAGTCAGCCGCAGTGAATAGACTCAAGCAACTGTTTATCAAAAACACAGCTCTTCTGCTAAATCGTAAGATGATGTATAGGGGTGACGCCTGCCCGGTGCTGGAAGGTTAAGAGGAGTGCTTAGCGTAAGCTGAAGGTATGAATTGAAGCCCCAGTAAACGGCGTACCGTAACTATAACGGTCCTAGTAGCGAAATTCCTTGTCGGGTAAGTTCCGACCCGCACGAAAGGCGTAATGATTTGGGCACTGTCTCAACGAGAGACTCGGTGAAATTTTAGTACCTGTGAAGATGCAGGTTACCCGCGACAGGACGGAAAGACCCCATGGAGCTTTCACTGCAGTTTGATATTGAGTGTCTGTACCATACGTACAGGATAGGTAGGAGTCTAAGAGATCGGGACGCCAGTTTCGAAGGAGACGCTGTTGGGATACTACCCTTGTGTTATGGCCACTCTAACCCTAGATAGGTGATCCCTATCGGAGACAGTGTCTGACGGGCAGTTTGATCTGGGGCGGTCGCCTCCAAAGGTAACGGAGAGGCCCAAAGGTTCCCCTCAGAATGGTTGGAAATCATTCGCAGAGTGTAAAGGTATAAGGGAGCTTGACTGCGAGAGCTACAACTCGAGCAGGGACGAAAAGTCGGGCTTAGTGATCCGGTGGTTCCGTATGGAAGGGACCATCGCTCAACGGATAAAAAGCTACCCTGGGGATAACAGGCTTATCTCCCCAAGAGTTCACATCGACGGGGAGGTTTGGCACCTCGATGTCGGCTCGTCGCATCCTGGGGGCTGTAGTCGGTCCCAGGGTTGGGCTGTTCGCCCATTAAGCGGGCACGCGAGCTGGGTTCAGAAACGTCGTGAGACAGTTCGGTCCCTATCCGTCGCGGGCGTAGGAAATTTGAGAGGATCTGCTCCTAGTACGAGAGGACCAGAGTGGACTTACCGCTGGTGTACCAGTTGTCTTGCCAAAGGCATCGCTGGGTAGCTATGTAGGGAAGGGATAAACGCTGAAAGCATCTGAGCGTGAAACCCACCTCAAGATGAGATTTCCCATGATTTTATATCAGTAAGAGCCCTGAGAGATGATCAGGTAGATAGGTTAGAAGTGGAAGTGTGCGACACATGTAGCGGACTAATACTAATAGCTCGAGGACTTATCCAAAGTAACTGAGAATACGAAGTGTGAGGATTTTCGTGAATTTGATAGATATTCAATTTTGAGGTATTACTCAAAGTTAAGTGACGATAGCCTAGGAGATACACTCTGTACCCATGCCGAACAGCAGTTAAGCTCTCAGAACGCCGGAAGTAGTTGAGGGGTTGCCCCCTGTGAGATAAGGGAAGTCGCTTAGCTAAAGGGAGTTTAGCTCAGCTGGGAGAGCATCTGCCTTACAAGCAGAGGGTCAGCGGTTCGATCCCGTTAACTCCCCATAGGTCCCGTAGTGTAGCGGTTATCACGTCGCCCTGTCACGGCGAAGATCGCGGGTTCGATTCCCGTCGGGACCGCTTTAAGATAACGTGTTATTTTAGACTCGTTAGCTCAGTTGGTAGAGCAACTGACTTTTTAATCAATGGGTCACTGGTTCGAGCCCAGTACGGGTCATCATTGCGGGTTTGGCGGAATTGGCAGACGCACCAGATTTAGGATCTGGCGCTTAACGGCGTGGGGGTTCAAGTCCCTTAACCCGCATAATAGAAATAGGTCGGCTTAGCTCAGTTGGTAGAGCATCTGATTTGTAATCAGAGGGTCGCGTGTTCAAGTCATGTAGCCGGCATTTTTTTAATATAACCAAGAGGTCGATGCGAACGTAGTTCAGTGTAGAACACCACCTTGCCAAGGTGGGGGTCGCGGGTTCGAATCCCGTCGTTCGCTTAGAGAGACCGGGGTGGCGGAACTGGCAGACGCACAGGACTTAAAAATCCTGCGATTGGTAACGATCGTACCGGTTCGATCCCGGTCCTCGGCATATAATGAGCACCCTTAGCTCAACTGGATAGAGTACCTGACTACGAATCAGGCGGTTAGAGGTTCGACTCTCTAGGGTGCATTTTTTTCTATTTAACTCGGGAAGTAGCTCAGCTTGGTAGAGTACTTGGTTTGGGGACCAAGGTGTCGCAGGTCTGAATCCTGTCTTCCCGATTGATATTAAAAAGTAAGAACACTAGTTGTTCTTTTTAGTGCTCTTTTTCACCATTTGTCAAGTATATCAAGTGCCTTAAGTAAAAAGAGATAAGACAGTAGCTATTCTGAGGTTACTGTCTTATTTTTACCACTTATTGATCCATAAAGTGCATGCTAAAAACACCTCATCTGGTATTTTTGAAACAAGGTGTTATAATAATACGGCATAGATGACCTTATCGATTTTGGGTCAAAGAGTAATCGTAAAGTTTGTTATGCGTAATGAGGTAATACATTGTTCGAATGAGACGATGTATAGAGGCAATCGCATGTGGCTTGGTTGAAGCTATTGTCGATTGTCTGTTTCGTTTCTCATAAAAGTCGGCGATATGGCAGGGATTGGTATGACTAGCTGAAGCGATGTTATGAATGCACTTGAACAAGATTTTTCTGGCATAGGGATTACCTCGCTTAGTAATGTGTTCCTTGGCGAGAAAGTTCCCAGATTCATAGTGTCTCAGGTCAATGCCAATAAAAGCGTTGATTTGATTGGTAGACTGAAAGCGACGAATATCTCCCAATTCGCCAATGATAGATGTCGCTGTGGTTTCTGCGATGCCAGGAATTGAACGTAAGATGTCATACTCTGGTAAAGGCTGAGCTAGAGCTACCATGTCGTCTAAGACAACCTGTCTGTGCTCAGAAAGACGAAGCAATTCTTGAGCATAGTAACGAACCTCTTCAAGCATTGGGGAGATTTTCTTGACCGCACAAAAAGATTGTTTAGCGAGTTTTATAAGTTTATCAGTCAGGTAAGCAATATGCTTTTCAGAGATTCGTTTGGAGGTAGATTGACGGATAATCTTACACAATTCATTTTGAGATAGGTTTACTACAAACTCTTTGCATGGAAAAGCCATCACTAAATTCCAATATTGCTCTCCAGTTGGTGTGGATAAGAGATTTTCCAATTCAGGAAAGGTGACTTGTAAGACCTTGTGTAGACGGTTTTTAGCTCTAACAATGTCTTCTGTAAGATTTTGATAGAAACGGCTTAAATCACGCAGGTGTTGATAAACTTCTTCCTGCGCATAAGTTGGTTTACGATTGAGTATAAACTGAGAATGAGCCAACTTTTCAGCGTCAATTTTGTCTGTTTTACGAACTCGCAGACTGTCCAGTTGCTTCTTAGCTTCCAGAGGATTCAGCTGTGCATAAGCTGCAGCCGTATTCTCAAGAAAGGCTCGAAGACGCCGAGAATAGACACCAGTAGCTTCAAATATAATCTCAGGGTTATGAACAGTTTTCAAGTCATTCAAAAGACGATTGAAGCCAATGGCGTCATTGAGCATAGTGTATCCATGAATCTTTTCACCGTTGACTAAAATTGCCACCTCAGAACTTGCCTTACTCACATCAATCCCAAATACTGTACGCATGATATTACCTCTTTTGTCTTGAATAATTCCGTGTTTTAGTGATTTTATTTTCAATACGCGACGTCTAGCGTCCCACATACTTTGATCAAATTCCACCTAAAACAGGTGTCTTTCCAGTTTGTCAAGCGACGTCTAGCGCCAAAGAGCCCTACGACTTTACAAGACACCTCTACTTTAACATAAAGAAAAAGTAGTGAGTACTCTCTCCCGTCGGAGATTTTCTCACTACTAATCTTAGTATGTTTTCTACAACAAAATAGGCTCCATAATATCTATAGGGGATTTACCCACTACAAATATTATAGAGCCACTATAAAAAGCTAGAGTTCCACAATTGGGAATATCTAGCTTTTTTGTGGCTGAGAACTATTTTGTCGCAGACTTTTTTAAATGATTTTATAGGTAGAACTATCGACCTAAACAGAAAAAGACTTGCTAAGTTTTATGAAAGTAAGTATACTAGAAGGTAACAAGCGCTTTCAGCTAGTTGCTTTGGAGTTTATTTAGAAATTGAGAGGGAGTTATGGGGACTAGAAAATTTCGACTATTGATGTCCAAGTATGGTTTTAGCATTGCGATTATTCTGATAGAATTATTTGTAGTTTTTGCAGTCATTCTTTACATGAGCCAGATTGCTCCACTTGTTTGGGTTGCTCTTGTATTTCTTGTCAGCGTGGCGACTGTTTTAGCCATTGTCAATCGTTCTATGTCTCCTGAAAGCAAGGTGACGTGGTTGATTGTCACCTTTTGTCCCTGTTTTTGGTCCCTTGCTTTTATATCATGTTTGGTGAGCGTCGATATCAAAAAAGGAATTTGAAACAGCTGACAGGAACTTCGCTCCATTACTACACCATGAAAAAGAGCGAACATAGTCTCTCATCAAGAGTATACAGGAAAACTGATAAGTCTGCTTATGGGATTATCAATGCCTTATTGCATATGGACAGTAATGCAGAAGTTTATGAGCAGACAGATTCTCACATTTTTGCAAACTGGAGAGGATATGTGCAGACAGATGCTGGAGGATCTGAAAGAGAGCTGAAAAAATTTATCTTTTCTAGAATACTACATTGTCGAAGAAGGGATTGATGTGGGACAGCATGCTTGAGATTCTGGAAGAAAAGGTGCTCAGGGAGTTGAGGTCAAGATGCTCTACGACGATATTGGCTGTATGGTGACCTTGCCAGGTGATTATACTGTGCATTCCGGTCTCAAAGGGAATCGATGCTCATAAGTTTAATAAGGTGATTCTCGTATGACAGTGCCTATAATAACCGTGATCACCGCAAAAATATTTGGTCATTGATGGGCAGATTTCTATACTGGTGGCATTAATCTTGCAGACGAATATATCAATCAGATTGAACGTTTTGGACATTGGAAAGATAGTGGACTTCGGATCGATGGTCCGGCTGACTCAAGCCTTTACAAGACTATTTCTAATGAACTGGTACATCAACCGTGGAGAAATCAGTGACTTTTGATCAGTATCATTTGGAAAAATCAGACACGATCTAGGTAGTGGTCTATGTATCCCATATGGAAGTGGACCCAAGCCTATCTACTAGAATGAAGGTAGGGTAAAATCGTTTCATCAAAACCTGATTAATCAAGCGACAGACTTTTGTCTCATATCACCACGCCTTACTCTCATTATTGATTATGATTTGACAGAGGATATCAAAAATGCTGCTATGCGAGAGCGTAGATGTGAGAATTATAACTCCATTTATCCCAGATAAAAAGCTCATACAGTTAGTAACTCGAGGGTTCTTATCCTGATCTTTTGTCTGCTGGTGTACGTATCTACGAGTATACTCCTGGTTTTATCCATAGTAAGCAAATGATTGTTGATGATCGATCGCAGTTGTTGGAACCATAAATCTTGATTATCGAAGCTTTGGTTCACCACTATGAAAAATGCAGTTTTATTATATGAAACACCATCGATTGCAGATATTCGTAAGGACTTTTGAAGAGATTTTTTGAAGTAGTCGCAAGAAATTTTTCTGGAATCAACTGCCTACCTGGTATCAAACATTAATCAAAGAAGTAGCTCAGTTATTTGCGCCTATGCTTTTAATCGAAAGAGCTAGTTCATCTGTATAATTAGAGAAAGAGGTGAGAACCGTCTCTTTTTTTCTGTAAGCAGTTTCCTTGACATCTTGTTTATTTTTATGTTATCATATGTCCATATAATATATGGGAGTCTGTGTACAGTCTGAGAGGAAGTGTTAAACTTCGACCGCACCTGATCTGGGTAATGCCAGCGTAGGGAACGAATACTTGACCTAATTTTGCACCTTTTTTCATATATGAAAGAGGTTTTTCTTTTTACAAAGAAAAACTGTAACTTAGAAGGAGGTTTTAATGAAAGCAAGCATTGCTTTACAAGTCTTACCCCTGTCACAAGGGATTGACCGCATAGCCCTTATTGATCAAGTCATTGCTTATCTGCAGGCTCAAGGAGTGTACCATGGTGGTGACACCCTTTTGAAACAGTCTTAGAGGGAGACTTTTTGATCAACTCATGCGCATTCTCAAAAGAAGCACTAGAAGTAGCAGGTCAAGGAGCAGACAATGTTTTTTTGCCAATGTGAAAAATAAATATAGGAGAGATTTTAAGCATCGATGAGAAACTTGAAAAGTATAATGAGACGGCATATTAGTCTGCTAGGATTTTTGGGTATCTTGTCTCTTTGGCAGGTAGGGGATTGTTAAAAACTCCTACCAAAAGTTTATCTTGCTGACACCACTTGGAAATCCTCCAGTCTTTTTGTTCGTGATAGAGAATTTCTCTGGTACCATAGCTGGGCAACCTTGAAAGTAGCCTTGTTAGGTCTAGTGTTGGGAGTCTTGATAGCCTGTATCATGGCTGTCCTTATGGATAGTCTGGGCTGGCTAAATGATTTAATTTACCCCATGATGGTAGTTGTCCAGACCATACCAACCATTGCCATAGCTCCCTATCCTGGTCTTGTGGCTAGGTTACGGAATCTTGCCCAAGATTGTCTTGATTATCTTGACGACAACCTTCCCTATCATCGTCAGCATTTTGGATGGTTTTAGGCATTGTGACAAGGATATGCTGACCTTGTTTAGTCTGATGCGAGCCAATCCTTGGCAAATCCTGTGGCATTTTAAAATCCCGGTCAGCCTGCCTTACTTTTATGCAGGTTTGAGGGTCAGTGTCTCCTACGCCTTTATCACAACAGTGGTATCCGAGTGGTTGGGAGGCTTTGAAGGACTAGGTGTCTACATGATTCAGTCCAAGAAACTGTTTCAGTATGATACCATGTTTGCGATTATTATTCTGGTATCGCTGATCAGCCTTTTGGGTATGAAGTTGGTTGATATTAGTGAAAAATATGTGATTAAATGGAAACGTACTTAAAATAGAGCGTTTTGGAAAAAGAAAAGAGGAAATAAAAATGAAGAAAACATGGAAAGTGTTTTTAACGATTGTAACAGCTCTTGTGGCTGTCGTGCTTGTGGCTTGTGGCCAAGGAACTGCTTCTAAGGATAACAAAGAAGCAGAACTCAAAAAAATTGACTTTATCCTAGATTGGACACCAAATACCAACCATACAGGACTTTATGTAGCCAAAGAAAAAGGGTATTTCAAGGAAGCTGGAGTGGATGTTGATTTGAAATTGCCACCAGAAGAAAGTTCTTCTGACTTGGTTATCAATGGTAAGGCACCATTTGCAGTGTATTTCCAAGATTACATGGCTAAGAAGTTAGAAAAAGGTGCAGGTATTACTGCCGTTGCAGCGATTGTAGAACATAATACATCAGGAATTATCTCTCGTAAGTCTGACAATATCAACAGTCCAAAAGACTTGGTTGGTAAGAAATACGGAACCTGGAATGATCCAACTGAGCTTGCTATGCTGAAAACCTTGGTAGAATCTCAAGGCGGAGACTTTGAGAAGGTCGAAAAAGTACCAAACAACGACTCAAACTCTATCACTCCGATTGCCAATGGCGTTTTTGATGCTGCCTGGATTTACTACGGTTGGGATGGAATCCTTGCCAAATCTCAAGGTGTGGATGCTAAACTTTCATGTACTTTGAAAGACTATGTCAAAAGAGTTTGACTACTACTCACCTGTTATCATCGCTAACAACGACTATCTGAAAGACAACAAGGAAGAAGCTCGCAAAGTCATCCAAGCCATCAAAAAAGGCTACCAATACGCTATGGAGCACCCAGAAGAAGCTGCAGATATCCTCATCAAGAATGCACCTGAGCTTAAAGGATAAAACGTGACTTTGTCATCGAATCTCAGAAAATACTTGTCAAAAGAATATGCAAGCGACAAGGACAAAATGGGGACAATTTGATGCTGACCGTTGGAATACTTTCTACAAATGGGATAAAGGAAAATGGAATCCTCAAGGAAGACTTGACTGATAAAGGATTTTACCAACGAATTTGTAAAAATAATGACAGAAATTAGACTAGAACACGTAAGCTATGCCTACGATGATGAAAAAGATCTTAGAGGATATTAACCTGCAAGTGACTTCAGGTGAAGTGGTCTCTATCCTAGGGACCCAGTGGTGTAGGAAAGACCACCTCTTTAACCTGATTGCAGGGCATTTTAGAAGTCCAGTCAGGGCGAATCATGTCTTGATGGGAGAGGAAAATCCTAAGGGGCGCGTGAGTTATATGCTACAAAAGGATCTACTTTGGAACACAAGACGGTTCTGGCAATATCATCCTGCCCTCTTGATTCAAAAAGGTGGATAAGGCAGAAGCCATTGCCAAAGCAGACGAAATCCTTTGCTACCTTTCAGTTGACAGCTGTACGGGATAAGTATCCCTCATGAGCTTAGTGGTGGAATGCGCCAGCGTGTTGCTTTACTCCGCACTTCACCTTTTTGGGCACAAGCTCTTTCTTTCTAGATGAGGCCTTTAGTGCCTTGGATGAGATGACCAAAATGGAACTTCACGCCTGGTATCTTGATATTCATAAACAGCTAGGCCTGACGACACTCATCATTACGCATAGTATCGAGGGAGGCCCTTAATCTTAGTGACCGGATCTATATCTTGAAAAATCGCCCTGGGACAGATTGTTTCTGAAAGTCAAACTCGATTGGTCTGAAGATGAGGACAAGGAAGTCCAAAAGATTGCCTACAAAACGTCAAATCTTGGCAGAATTAGGCTTAAATAATTAGAAAAGATAGGGAGTTGGTGAGGATTATTCATTACCAGTCCCCTTTTTTTCTTTTTAAAAAATGAAAAAAATTTCGGTATAATAGTCAAAGATAGTCAAGGTTTCAAAGAGAGGTGGCGTTTGCTATGAGACTTTAAAAATACATCAGATCATATTGAGGCCTATATCAAGGCAATTTTTAGATCAATCTGGTATGGTTGAGTTGCAACGGAGTCAGTGGCAGATACTTTCCAGGTCGTTCCCTAGTCAGATTAACTATGTGATTAAGACTCGTTTTACTGAAAGCAGAGGGATACTTTAGTTGAAAGTAAGCGAGGTGGTGGTGGTTACATTCGTATAGGATCGGATTGAATTCTCAAACCACCATGAAATGCTCCGCGATTTACTGTATTCGGTAGGTGAAGAAGTCAGCCTAGTTATCTTTTGAAGATGTTTTAAGACTCTTGTTTGAACAGGATTTAGTGACTCGTCAGGAGATGAATCTATTACTAGCAATGGCGACAGACCGAGTTTTAGGTGAGGATGCCAATCTTATCCGTGCCAATATGCTCCGACAGTTATTACAAGAGGTAGATAGAAAAAGGAAAAATAGAACTAAATGAAATATTCAAAAGCATTGAAAGAATGTATAGACAGTGCCTTTCTGGTCGCAAGTCATTTTGGGGCAGAATACCTAGAGTCTTGGCACCTATTGATTGCTATGGCCAATCATAGTTACAGTGTAGCTGGGGCGACTTTAAACGAATTTCCCTATGAGATTGATCGTCTGGAGGAAGTTGCTGTAGAGCTGACTGAAACAAAGTATAGCGATAAGGAAAATTATCAGGAGTTGCCTTTTTCACACCGTTTGAAGGTATTGTTGTTGGAAGCAGAGCATGTAGCTTCTGTTGTGCATGCCAAGGTTTTTAGGAACAGAGCACGTGCTTTATGCTATCTTACATGATGGCAATGCCTTAGCTACTCGCATTCTAGAAAAAGCGGGATTTTCTTACGAAGATCAGAAGGATCAGGTCAAGATTGCTGGACTTCGTCGTAGTCTTGAAGCGCGTGCTGGTTGGACTAGAGATGATTTGAAGGCCCTTCGTCAACGCCATCGTACGGTAGCGGACAAGCAAAAATTCTATGGCTAATATGATGGGCATGCCTCAGACACCAAGTGGAGGTTTGGAAGATTATACGCATGATCTTACAGAGCAAGCTCGCTCAGGTAAATTGGAACCAGTCATCGGGCGTGACCAAGAAATCTCTCGTATGATTCAAATCTTGAGCCGTAAAACTAAAAACAATCCAGTTTTAGTTGGAGATGCAGGTGTGGGTAAAACAGCGTTGGCACTTGGCCTTGCGCAACGTATTGCCAACGGAGATGTACCAACTGAGATGGCTAAAATGCGAGTTTTAGAGCTTGATTTGATGAATGTGGTTGCGGGAACTCGTTTCCGTGGAGACTTTGAAGAACGTATGAACAATATCATCAAAGATATCGAGGAAGATGGCAAGGTCATCCTCTTTATCGATGAGCTTCATACCATTATGGGGTTCAGGAAGTGGGATTGATTCGACCTTGGATGCGGCCAATATCCTAAAACCTGCCTTGGCGCGTGGAACTCTGAGAACTGTCGGTGCGACTACCAGGAAGAGTATCAAAAAGCACATCGAAAAAAGACGCAGCCCTTTCTCGTCGTTTTGCTAAAGGTGATGATTGAGGAGCCAAGTTTAGCAGATAGTATGGCTATTTTGCAGGGCTTGAAAGCAACTTATGAGAAACACCACCATGTCCAAATTACAGATGATGCAGTCGAAACAGCTGTCAAAGATGGCACATCGTTATTTGACGAGTCGTCACTTTGCCAGACTCAGCAATCGATCTTTTGGATGAAGCGGCAGCAACAGTGCAAAAATAAATCGAAACACGCTAAACAAGAAGAGTCAGGTTTAACACCAGCTGATAAGGCCTTGATGGATGGAAAATGGAAGCAAGCAGCTCAACTCATTGCAAAAAGAGCAGGAAGTACCTGTTTATAAAGATGTAGTGAAGAATCTGATATTTTGACCACCTTGAGTCGCTTATCAGGAATTCCTGTGCAAAAAAATTGACCCAAACGGATGCCAAGAAGTATCTCAACCTTGAAGCTGAACTGCATAAACGTGTGATCGGGACAGGAACAGGCTGTATCTAGTATCAGTCGCCATTCGCCGAAATCAATCTGGTATTCGTAGTCATAAACGTCCAATTGATCCTTTATGTTCCTAGGACCAACAGGTGTTGGTAAAGACCGAGTTTGGCCAAGGCCTTTGGCAGAAGTCCTCTTTGATGATGAATCAGCTCTATCCGCTTTTGATATGAGTGAGTATATGGAGAAATTTCGCAGCCAGTCGTCTTAACGGAGCTCCTCCAGGTTATGGTAGGTTACGAAGAAGGTGGAGAGTTGACCGAGAAGGTTCGCAATAAACCGTACTCAGTACTTCTCTTTTGACGAGGTAGAAAAAGGCCCACCCAGACATCTTTTAATGTCCTCTTACAAGTCTTGGACGACGGGGTTCTGACAGATAGTAAAGGTCGCAAGGTTGATTTCTCAAATACCATTATTATCATGACGTCAAACCTTGGTGCAACAGCCCTTCGTGATGATAAAACAGTTGGATTTGGAGCTAAGGATATTCGTTTTGACCAAGAAAAATATGGAAAAACGGATGTTTGAGGAGCTGAAAAAGGCTTATCGTCCAGAGTTTATCAACCGTATTGATGAGAAAGGTAGTCTTCCATAGCTTGTCAAGTCAAGATATGCAGGAAGTAGTTAAGATTATGGTCAAAACCATTGATTGCAAGTCTAGCAGAAAAAGGAATTGACTTGAAACTCCAAGCATCTGCCCTTAAACTTCTAGCTCAGCAAGGCTATGATCCAGAGATGGGGGCTCGTCCACTGCGCAGAACTCTGCAAACAGAAGTAGAAGACAAACTAGCAGAGCTTCTCCTTAAAAGGTGAATTGGAAGCTGGTAAGACTCTGAAGATTGGTGTTAAAGCTGGTCAATTAAAAATTTGAGATTGTTTAAAAATGTGAGGTTGGAAACAGATTGTTTCAGCCTCTTTTTGAAAAAGTTGTTGCCCAAATAGCTACTTGGATTGTGCATTTATTTTAAGGATTTCAAAACAGAATTCTCCTGATCAGGTTTTTGTATCAAGTAAAAAAATTTTATCATGCAGCAATGTTTTTATAAAAAAATAATAAAAAAAGTGTTGACAAAACAGAAGAAGACAGAGTATGATATAAAATATAAAAGTTTAAAAAAAGGTTGAACAGATATGAAAAAGAGTATAGCGGTGGTTTTTGGCACCTTTGCTCCCTTACATCAAGGGCATATTGATTTAATCCAAAGAGCAAAACGTCAATGTGATGCTGTATGGGTGGTAGTTTCAGGTTATAAGGGAGATCGTGGTGAACAGGTGGGACTTACACTACAAAAAGAGATTTCGCTATATTCGTGAAGCTTTTCGAGATGATGAGTTGACCTCTGTTTGTAAACTTGACGAAACCAATATTCCACGTTATCCAATGGGCTGGCAGGAGTGGTTGGATCAGATGTTACAGGCCATTTCCTATGACCAGACTGGACAGGAGCTTATCTTTTTTGTAGGAGAGTCCGAATACCAACAAGAATTGTCAAAACGTGGTTTTGAGACTGTTCTACAGGAAAGAAAAATTTGGAATTTCGGCTACCATGATTCGAGAAAAATCCCAAGCAAATATTGAAATATATCGCTCAACCTTTCCGCCGTCAGTTTACGAAAAAGTGTTGATTATGGGAAGTGCTAGTAATGGGAAAACAACTCTAGCCAAGGATTTAGCTCGTTTTTATGATGCGCCAGTCAGTCTGGAATATGCTCGTGAGTATCAGATAAAAAATAATGTCCGAGATGATGAGCTTACCCCAAAAGATTATTATTACCTTCTTTTGGGCCAATATGACCAAACCTCCAAGTTAATCGATAGCACATGCCAATCGAGGCTAGTGATTGCAGATACCAACTCATTGGTAACCAAGGGCTACTACGATTACTACATGGAAACTGAAGAGCAGGGGGACTTGTCCGTAGAGACCTTTTGATAATCTCTTTCGTTTCCATCTTAGCCAAGGAAAAGTGGGATTTAATCCTCTTTGTGCAACCTGTTGGCTCTTATGTCAATGATGGTTTTCGAGACATGACCATGGCAGAAGACCATATCCGTCATAGTTTTTTTCTCAGCATTTGGATATGATGAGGGAGCAATATCTAGCTAATATCCCTCATGTTTATCTAGCTGATGACTATCTAGGAAATTATGAAGCAGCAAAAGTAGCTATCGATGCCATTTACCAAGCAGATTAGAGAAGAAAATGAAAAATAACTGAAAAAAATTACACTGATTTATCGAAAACTTTAAAAAATGTTCACGCAGAAGCTCGTAAAATTGGTTTTTGCAGGAGTTATGCGTTTGCTTTGGAAAGACCTCTTTGTGGGGACGCAGTCTTTTCCAGTGGCTCTATTTGATTGCTTTTATCAGTGTCCTCTTATTCTGGAGTTTACACAAAACACGGAAAGTCATGACTGGGCTGGTCTCTTTGCATCCTGGACTAGGGATTGTCTGTGTTATCTTGGTAGCAGAAGGTCGGGCAAGCAACTATCTCTTTGGGAGCTATTAACTCTGCTATCTATTTGATCCTGAGCCATGAATGCGACTTTTCTATGGAGAAGTTTTGACGACAGTTTATTTCTTTTGTCATGCAGCCTATTGGTCTCTATACTTGGTTGTCCAATCGTATCAATGAGCAAGGAAAACCAGAGGAGTCTCACTTTGAAGCTAAGAAACTTGATCTGATTGATTGGCTCAAAGTATTTGGCTTTGACTGCTATCATCTGGATTGGCATGGGTTTTGGCTTACCAAAGTATCCATAGTGCTCGTCCATTCCGTGATAGTGTTACCGATGCGACCAATGGTGTTGGTCAACTCTTGATGACACGTCTTTACCGTGAGCAATGGATTTTCTGGATTGCAACCAATCTCTTTAGTATTTACCTCTGGTGGGGTGAAAATATCCATATCCAAGGGATGTACTGGGTCTACACCATCAATAGTCTAGTCGGTTGGTACCAATGGACTAAGGCTGTCAAGGAGGGATAAGATGACTGAAACGATAATCCCGGCTGGAATGACAGAAAGAGAATATTTTGAGATTCATGCGACTGAGAAGGAATTTTTAGACTGGTACTGCAAACAGGATCTTCCTCAGTATGAAAAACCAAGCGTGACGGTGGATATGGTAGCTTATTGCTTTGTGGAAGGGAAAATCAAACTCTTGCTGATTCGTCGCAAGGCCCATCCTTATCAAAACTGTTTGGCTTTGGTCGGTGGTTTTATGGATAAGAGCGAAGATGCAAGGCATGCTTGCCAGCGTGAAGTGAGAGAGGAGGTTAACCTCGACCTTCCTTTGGAAAAAATCGAGCAGTTGATGACAGTGTCTACCCCAGGTCGTGATCCGCGGGGCTGGACGGTTACTATCGCCCACTTGGTGTATCTACCTAGCCGAGCACTCGAACTCGTTCAAGCTGGAGATGATGCCAAGGATGTGGTTTTTGTCGATGTTGATTTTCAGACGGGCAAGTGCTTCCTAGAGGGACTAGAGTTGGAGAAGCACACCTTCGCCTTTGACCATTATGCCATTATCCAAGAGTCTATCAAAACGAATCCAAGGGCGTCTTGACTGGAATCCGACCTTCCTCTATCTGCTAGAGGAGGAGTTCACTGTCTATGAAGGAACTGAACTGGTCAATCTTATCAACCCAGGACGACCAATCGTCAGCAATAACTTTCTCGTAAAATACGGTGAGTATGTAGAAGAAGTTGGGCTCAAACGAGTTCCTAAAAAGAAACCAAGAAAAACCTATCGATTGAAAATAAAAAGATTGGGGACAGAAATCGATAGACCAAGTCTCGGTTTCTAGTCTCAGTCCTGAGAAGTTTCAACAAATCCGATGGCTGGGTTGAGCTTTGAGAATAGAGAAAATAAAGTTTGTGTCAAAAGTCAATTCAGCTATCGTGTCAAAGGTTTATTATTCATAAAAAGCGAGGTCGGGATTTTTCCCGACCTCTTTTTTTGTTATTACTTTTTGTTTAAGGATGTTTATCTTTATTAGAATTACTCATGATTCGAATGAATAAATCTTTGTATTTATATTTTAAATAGGTTTCGTGTAAATACAATAAAGCCACATAGACAATCATGAAAATGGCAGTTAGGTAGAACAAATCAAATGTTGTTTGAGCGTAATGAGTAGCTGCCCCATAAGAAACGAAAGCAGCTAAAATCACCCAAGGAAGATACTTTGTAATATTTGCTTAACATAAGCCTACACCTCCAATATCCTATTTCAATTTTATTATAGCCCTTCAAGGAAAAAATGCAAGCGATTACAATTTAAAATATAGTATTCTCAGTAGGAAAAATTTTTCCTGTTTTTAAATTTTTACGAATAAAAAGATATAGGAGGGATAAGGAAAATAAATGTACTAAAAATAATTCTAAAAATTTTAGATAAATAGTTGACAGATTTAAAAACAAATATTACAATAATGTTACAAAAAAATATTTCTTAACATTTCAAAAATGTTACAAAAGGAGCATAAAATGAAAAATAAAACTTCTATCAAATTAATGACCGCAACTGTACTCGCTTCAACATTACTATTGGGAGCTTGTGGTAATAAGAAAGAGAATACTGCAAGCGATAGTTCTAGCAAGACAACACAAGCATCTTCTAGTTCTAAGGCAAGTTCTTCAAGTAAAGAGAACAAAACTCAGAAGTCCTCAAGTTCAACTTCATCAGAAAAAACTAAGGCAGCTTCTTCTGACCAGTCAGCAACTACTGCTAATCAATCGCAAGCAACACCAGCACAAGAAACAAGACAGAGTCAAGAACCTTCTAACCAACAGGCATCTTCGCAAACTCCCATCAAATCAACAAGGCTCTCAAGCACAGACAAGCCAGTCAACTTATGATCCAACTACTGACCGCAAACTTCAAGATAAGCAAGCAGAACACAACAAACGTTACAAGGGTGTTCTAACCATGGTTGATGGAGATTTCTCTGCCGCAGCTGGCAACTGGAAGGGGGCTAATGGCGAGACTATCACTGTTTCATCAGGTGGTCAATTTACAGTAGAATCTAGCTGATGGTAAGAAAGAAAACTACTCTATCCAAAGGCTATGCCTATACCCTTGATGATGGTAAATATAATGCCAAAATTGGTGGTGGAAAAAGTCATCCAAATTACAACAGGTGCAGATGGAACTGTTTCAAGTGTTACTTTGATTAAAGCCTATAGACTTCAGTACTGAAATAATTTGTTTAAAAATAGTTTAGTTGATGAGTACCTACAGCATTCGCAGTTGATAAGACGTCATAAATGAACTCCAGAGATGAGACTAACTTAGGAGTATATATAATCATATCTACCTGAACTGACCGTTTTTCACTTAGTTTCTTTCAGAGAAAGTGGTATAATGAAAAAATCAAAGGGAAACGAGTGATGAATCAATGCCAGATAAATTAATTTTACCTCAAAACACACGACTCATGGGAGTGTTCCTTGGCTTTATCGGTGGTTCTTTGGATGTATTCTGTCACATCCAGTACCATAGTTTGGTGGCAACGCAGACAGGGAACATTCTCCTACTGATATCAGATTGGCACGATTCACATGTCATCAATACCATGTTGAGATTCTGTTCGATTATATTCTTTTCCCTAGGCTTTCTTTTTGCCTTGTACATGAAAGAATATCGCAAAACAGCCTATTGGCGGGTTAAGATGCTACTTCCCTTATTTATCGGGACCCTTGTTCTGCCCTTCTTTTCTCGCTTTCCTCTATTAGAAGTTCCTTTTATTGCTTTTTGGAACTGGAATGATGATGCTAACATTTACGGGTAGTTTGATTGAAGATCATCCCTATGTCATTTTTATGACCTCTGGAAATTACCGAAAAATGTTGACTGCTTTGTATCGCATCGTTAGAGGAGAAGGAGATGTTCAAGAATATCGTCGTCAAGCCTTGAACTATGGCATTGTAGTAGGCAGTTTCGTAGTGGGAGCCATTAGCTTGGCTGTATCTATGCATTTTCTCCATGAATGGTCTATCTGGATTGTCAGCTTCAATCTGTTTTTGATCATGTCCTACTATATTGCTAGAGTGAAGCAACTCGATTTGCAAGATGAAAATATATAAAAACGGCAAATCTCTCAAATTGAGATTTGCCATTTTTGGTATGATGGCCATGTCGTACATCTGAGTAGGAAAGTCCTCCGTGGGCTCCCCACTATCGGTGGACTCTTGAGCAACTGATACTCAATCGTTTTCAAAAAGCAACCTTGTCCATTGTCTGCTGACAGTGGACTTTAAAACGCTTTTTTCCAGTCCTTGAATAACTTCTTGAAGCTTATCAATGACAGCTTCCAATGTTTGGAAAGCCTTATTTTTAAAACCTCGTTTTCGAATTTCTTTCCAGACTTGTTCAATAGGGTTCATTTCTGGTGTATAAGGCGGAATAAAAGCCAACTCAATATTACTTGGAATCTCTAAGGTACTTGATTTATGCCATATAGCATTATCCATTACAAGTAAAATATAATCATCTGGATAAGCTTGTGAGACTTGCCGTAGAAATTCATTGGTCCACTCAGTATTGCATCCTCCAGCAATGAGGAAGAAGGAATCTCCTGTCTGAGCATCTACTGCCCCATAACAATAGCGATATTCTCGCATATAATGACTAGGAATGCTAGGTCGGATTCCTTGAGGAGCCCAACAAGAACTCATCTTACTAATTCTTCCGAAACCTGCTTCATCTTGGTACATCAAGCGTACTTTGTTATAGGATTTCTCCTCTTTAAAAGCGCTTACTTAAGGTCTCGAATGTAGATTTTATTTTAGACGTCTCAATTGTCTGAGCGTCTGCCTTCTAGGGATGTTCAGGTCGAGGGGTGACCGTTCGCATAACCATGGCGTTTCAGGAGATAATAGAAGACCATCACGTGTGGAAGTGCGACCAATCTCTTTTTGATAGGCTTCAAAATAACTGATTGACAGTTACAAATTTCCCCAGCCTGAGCAGCTTCTATATGACGTTTTAGAAATGCTTGTTCTTCTTCGTAAGTCATATATTCTCGATGACGTCCACCACGGGTCTCTTGAAGAAGAGCTTCTAAACCAAACTCCTTATATTTTTCAAATTCCTCCAAACAGTTGTTTTATTGCAATCTAGCAGATCCATGATTTCTATAACTCTTTCTTTTTTGAGCGAAAAATAAATAATCTGTAGACGTTTGTGATATTTGCGTACGATGAATCTCTTAGGAGTTTTTCAATTTTTGTATTTCTTCGTTTGTAAGTTTCATAACTACTATTATAAGATGTTTTTATAAGATGTTTTTGATTTTAGTCTAGTATTAATTTTTTTATAGGAGATTATTATGAAAAAGTTTTAGGAGTTAAAGTTTCTTAAGTTATTTTAAATATGAGATTTTTCCATTTTTCTGCTAATTTTTCTTGGATAAACGCTGTTGATAGAGCTTCATCCGGTCTTGATTTTCTAAGAAATGAGGAGTCGGACAGACTTGAAAATTCAAAAATATCCTCCAAACCATAAGGGCAAAGAGCTCTAAAGTTGCGTCAGCATTCAAGCGAAGACCTATCGCCGTACAACGTTCAGGATATTTACTCATGGCATCGCAGGAATTCACATAGGAGGCGTATGGGCGACCATGCTGATGCATATAGACTTGATTCTTCAGCTCCCATTGATACTGGGGAAAATCCTCTCAACTTACTTTCTATAGCCAGCGTTTCTTCGTAACTCACGTCTGAGTCAAGAAAATGACGTCCACATCCGTTTCACGGTCAAAAGCTGGCTTGTCTGATAAGAGATTCCAGATAAAATTTCGAACCGAACCAGCTGCTAACCAGGAATCTTTTCAACTCAAGTCACGGATGATAGTCAGAATAGCCATCATGTCAGGATTTTCTCTGAAAGAGTCTAAAATTTCAGCCTTATTTTTCAATGTATTCATACCCCAAATGCTCATAAGCCTTGGCCGTCGCCACCCGTCCTGAACGAGTTCGCATGATAAAGCCTTTCTGGATCAGGTAAGGTTCATACATATCCTCTACCGTCTCACGCTCTTCGGCGATATTAACTGAAAGAGTACCTAGACCGACAGGACCACCACCGTACATCTCAATCATGTTGCGAAGGATTTTTCTGGTCCACATAGTCCAAGCCTTCATGGTCTACATCCAGCATAGTCAAGGCCTTGTCCGTAATCACATCATCAATCAAGCCATCACCCATAATCTGTGCAAAGTCGCGCACGCGCTTAAGGAGACGATTGGCGATACGAGGAGTTCCACGGCTACGCAAAGCTAACTCCGAAGCAGCTTCATGGGTAATTTCCATCTCAAAAATATCTGCCGTCCGCTCGACAATCTCTGTCAAGTCAGCATGGGTATAGTATTCCATGTGACCAGTAATCCCAAAACGTGCACGAAGAGATTTGAAAGCATACCAGCCCGAGTCGTCGCACCAATCAAGGTAAAAAGGTGGTAATTCCAGATGGACACTACGACTACCTTCCCCCTGCACCAATCATGATGTCGATGTAGAAGTCTTCCATAGCACTGTAAGCACCTCTTCCACCGACATAGGCAAGCGATGAATTTCATCAATAAAAGAACATCTCCTGGCTCTAAGTCATTTAAAATCGCTACCAGATCACCGGCTTTTTCGATAACAGGACCTGACGTTTGTTTGAGATTGACTCCCAATTCATTGGCAATGACAAAAAGCCATGGTTGTTTTCCCGAGACCTGGAGGGCCAAACAAGAGAACATGGTCCAGCGCCTCATCACGCATTTTAGCCGCCTCGATAAAGATTTTGAAGCTGATCCTTGACCTTGTCCTGACCGATATATTCACGTAAATATTGGGGACGGAGGGTACGCTCTACCAACTCCTCATCCCCCATGATTTCATTATCTAAAATTCTACTCATGTTTCTATTATAGCAAAAATCCAGCCCACAAACAGCCACCGAATTGGGTGATTCCGACTTTAACGCGATAGCGCGCACTGCTACACCGCCTACGAAAGGAGGTGAGATAGCCCATGATGGATACAATACTCAAAACTATCATCGGACCAATTGTGGTCGGTGTTGTTCTTCGCTTATACTCAATGAAATCAAAGAGCAAACTAGGAAGCTAGCCTGCAGGCTGTACTTGAGTACGGCAAGGAAGTGAGCTGACGTGGTTTGATGATTTTCAGAGATAGTCGATAAATGGCTAAACAAGGATAAATAGTGTCGAGACCCTAAGCTTAATGTGGAAGTTAGCTTGGGGTCTTTTTCTAACCTGATATAGACACAATACTTAATTCTCTTTTATTATCCCACAGTTCACGAATTTTGTCAAAGGTTTTCTCCTTGTCCAATAATACTTTCAACATTGAGAGAACCTAGGAATTATCAAGGAAACAGCACAAGGATTATATAACTATCAACGAGAAAGGTGATCTCATCAATCCAAAACCAGCTAAATAGAAACTTCAATCCTAGTGAATGAAGCAACAGGATTGCATGTAACACCTCACATGATGCGCCACTTCTTCACAACTCAAAGCATCATTGCAGGAAGTCCAATTGAACAATTAAGCTCAGGCGCTAACTTATACAAAAGATTTATATGGCGGATCGTTATGATCAGATTGAGGATGAACTAGCTGAAGCGACGACAGACCAATTTCTTAGTCATATTCACTAAAAACCCCCGCCAATTCCCCGACCAAAATCCGGAAAATACCGAAATTTATTGGAAAACGATGTTTATAAAACTCCCGAAAAGCTTGAAATAAAGCAAAAACTCCACCTGATTGGGTGGAGTTAAGGGAGATTATTATGAAAAAGAAAAAGTTTAGGATTTCTATTAAATAAAAGTTAGGAGGTCTTTATTTAATAATTACATGATACAGGATAAGACTTAAAAGTTAGCTTAAGATTTTCTAGTTTTTACTTTTTGTTCAAAAATAATAAATACTATAGTGGATTGAACTTAGAGAAGTACACTATGGATTCTAAAACATTTCTAGAAAGTGGTTTGACTTCCTAATCTCTCTCTGTTCATATCTTATTTCAATCCACTATAATTAAAAATTACTAAAGTAAACAAGAAAAAGCCACCGAATCAGGTGACTTTAGTTAGGAGATTATGATGAAAAAGTTTAGGATTTTTATTGAAATAAAGTTAGGAGGTCTTTACTTAATGATTACTGATGACATGAGTAAACTTAAAAAGTTAACTTAAGATAAAAGATTATTGTAATCGATCCACCAAAATCATCCCTGTACAATCATAAGTAGATAGGGTTTCAAACCCCCAGTGAACGATAAAATCCCAAGTTTTTCTGTCTCTTCTGTCACCAGCTGGACTTGATAGGCATCTTTGTAATCGCCTCAAGCTTCTTTCATCAGAGTTACTACCAATTCCTTGGCGCTGATAGCTAGGCAAAACAATCAAATCCTGGACAAAAACCGATGAAAAACCGTCTCCAACCAGACGCACTAAAACCAACGATTTTTCTCACCATCACGAGCAACATAAATAGCCAATGAGTGAGCTAAAGATTGCTCCAGCATCTGAGGTTGATGGGTATAATTTGATCCAACCGACATCCTGATAGAGATGCAAAACATCCTCTAGCCTGACAATTTCTGCTTTTTACTAGTAATCATCTCGACACCTCTTAAAGCTCTTCTCAAGCTCTCAAATACTGTCGTCCATTGATATCAAAATTTTTCAGGAACCAACCATGCTTCCAAACGAGCTTTGACTTTGGGCCAGTCCTTATCAATCATAGACAGCCAATCCGTATCCCTAGTACGCCCTTTATAAATAACAGCTTGGCGGAAGGTTCCTTCATAGAAAAATCCCAAACGTTCTGCTGCTTTTTCTAGAAAGGTAGATTTAGCGCATCACATTTTCCACTCATAACGGCGATAGTTGAGCTCTTCAAAGACATAACGAGCTAGCAAGTAGTGGGCCCTGTCCCCATCCTGGTCTGTTTGAGAGCCGGCGAAAAAGGTCACCGCGCCAACTTTCAACTACGCGATTAGCTTGGTCAATACGCATGAGGAGAAAAGCAATCACAGCGCCTTTCCAGTCACTTTATCGATAATCGCATAATAGAAGCGATCCTTGCTCAATCATCTGCTTCAAAGCCACGATTAATTCTTCGAGATTTTCTACTGGTGGTTGAAAGAGGTAGGTCCACATCTCACGAGGACTATCTGTGCCATAGACAGCTAATAAACTCCTCTGCATGCTTTTCCACCGATAGAGCTTCTATAATCGTATCGCCCTTCTAACCGTACAAGTGAAGGCAAAACTCCAGGTGTATCGTCTACAGGTTCACCGATCATCTGACCATATTCATTTTGCTGGCATAGCTTTCTCCTTGTCTCACACTTATAAGTTTAAAGATGTGAATAGTATCACATCTCACAGATATCTACAAAAATCCTCAGATTCTACTCTGAAGGATCTCATTTCTTAGTTTAACAACGATATTAACGGTCGAGTTGGCTCAAACAGTTTGGGAAACTGTTTGAGGTTGAAAATCAGCAAATAAATTGGTTATTTTACAACAATATTAACCAATTTATCTTGGTACCGCAATCACTTTACGATTTCACTTACCGTCAATTTCGCTTTTGACTTTTCGTCAGCCAGAGCAATTTCTTGTAATTCTTCGCGTGATAGGTCTTTAGCGACCATGAGTTTAGCTTTATGGACTTTTCCTTTGATTTGGACAACGATTTCGATTTCGTCTTCAACTAATTTGCTTTCATCCCAAGTTGGCCAATCTACGCAAGAGATAGATTCTCCTGTTGCTGCAACTGTTTGCTGGAGCTCTTCTGCCAAGTGAGGAGCAAATGGAGCTATCAATTGGATAAAGCCTTTGGCGTAGTCACATAGAGTTTTGTCTTCCTTATTAGCAGCGTTGACAAAGACCATGAGTTGGGCAATGGCTGTGTTGAACTTCATAGACTCGATTTGCTCAGTAACAGATTTAGCTGGTTTCGTTATAAGCCTTGTCTAGAGTGCCATTGTTTTCCGCAACGATTTCTTTACTTGTAATCAAACGTAAACACGGTCAAGGAATTACGCGCCTTCCCAAGCCTTCTTCAGACCAAAGCGATGGAAGCGTCGAGTGGTCCCATGAGACATTTCATAGACACGAAGGTATCAGCACCGCATTGTTCCACCACATCGTCTGGATTCACCACGTTCTTGAGGGATTTAGACATCTTAGCTGGTGCTTTAGCTCCAACTCTTCCCCTGTTTCCACATGGAAGAAGGAACCGTCACGTTTTTCAACCTTGGTCAGTCGCCACAAGTGCGCTACTGCAGTGGTCACGGTAGCTTGTTCAAAGATCATTCCTTGGTTAAAGAGTTTTGGATAGCTCTTTAGTCGAGTACAACACCAAGGTCATAGAGGAATTTGTAGCCAGAAACGAGCGTAAAAGCAAGTGGAGAACAGCGTGTTCTGCACCACCCACATGAGATATCGACTGGCAACCATTGTTTGAGGAGGTCCTCATCAGCCAATTTCTCAGTATTGTGTGGGTCAATATAGCGGAGGTAGTACCAGCTGAACCAGCCGATTGTGGCATGGTGTTTGTTTCCACGACGACCCTTGACACCATCTTCACGGGTCACTTCAGCCAGTCTGCCAAGTTGGCAGTGGGCTTTCACCAGCACCTGAAGGCGAATGTCCTGGTTACTGGCAAGACAAGTGGCACCACTTTCTGGAACAGCTGTTGAAAGTTCCATCTTCCCAATGAATAATTGGGATTGGTTCACCCCAGTAACGTTGACGGCCAAAGAGCCAGTCCTGGAGGCAGTAGGTCACTTTTTCTTGACCACAGCCTCTTCCAACCAAGCCACAATTTGCAATAGCGTCTTCTATTCAATCCATCTAGGAAGTCAGAATTAACATGAAGGCCATCTTCTGTGTAGGCAGCCTCTTCAACGTTTCCACCTTCCAGCACTTCTACGATTGGAAGGCAAATTGTTTAGCAAATTCCCAGTCATTGGTCATGAGCAGGTACAGCCATACGCACCTGTTCCGTAGCTAGCAAGAACATAGTCCGCAATCCAGATTGGGATTTCTTTACCATTGACAGGGTTGATGGCATAAGCACCCGTCCAAACCCCTGTTTTTCCTGGCAAGGTCTGCGAGCCAAGTCTGATTTGAGACTTGCTTGATGTTTGTAGTCAGCTACAGCCTTAGCCTGTTCAGGACTTGTGATGGCATCCACCAAGTCATGCTCAGGAGCCAAAACAGTGAAGGTCGCTCCGAAAAGGGTATCCGGACGTGTTGTAAAGACGGTGAATTCCTTATCAGTCCCTTTCACCTTGAAAGTGACATTGGCACCAGTTGATTTACCGATCCAGTTGCGTTGCATGTCCCTAATAGACTCTGGCCAATCTAGGTCATCCAAATCGTTGAGCAAGCGTTCTGCATAGAGCGAGTGATTTTAAGCATCCATTGGCGCATCGGTTTGCGGGACAACTGGATAGCTCTCACGCTCTGAAGTTCCGTCAGAAGAACCTCTTCGTTGGCAATGGCTGTTCCCAACTCTTCAACCCAGTTTACTGGCACTTCCGCTTCATAGGCCAAACCTTTTCGTAAAAGCTTCGTGAAAATCCATTGCGTCCACTTGTAGTAGTTCGGATTCTAGGTATTGACTTCACGGTCCCAGTCGTAAGAGAATCCACGCATTGATTGGCGTTTGAAGTTGGCAATGTTTTCTGCTAGTGAATTCCGCTGGGTCATTACCTGTATCCATAGCGTATTGCTCTGCAGGCAAACCAAAAGCATCCCAGCCCATTGGGTGAAGGACATTGTAGCCTGCACGTTTGAAACGGCTGGAGGATATCAGTCGCTGTAGCCTCGGTGTCCTACGTGAAGCACCTGCTCCAGATGGGTAAGGGAACATATCAAGCGCATAAAACTTAGGTTTTGAAGCGTCTGTTCCTGTCTTAAAAAGTGTGATTGTCAGCCCAGTATTTTTTGCCACTAGCTCGATTTCTTTATGATTAGCAAACTCATAGCGTCTCTCCAATTTTCGTGATGCTCCTATTATACCATTTTTAGAAATTCGTCTCTTTCTTTCAACTCTTTTCTCTTTTCACCTTGCCTTCCATTTTTAACACTGCTATACTTACTTTAGTATGCTCTTCATAAGAGGTAATTTATGGCCCATTCTTTTAAACATTCTCTCCAAAAAGAGATTCTTCACCGTAGTTCTTTGGCTGCTTTGGCGACCTCGTTTTAACTCCTCATTCTCCTGTTTGGTTTTTCCTATTTCCTGCAAAAGCAACAACTCACCAAGGATACCCAACAGATCGTCCAGCATATTCAGCGACATGAAACAAGCGAACTATCAATTACTGAGAGACCATGAATCAAAAATGGTTCCAGAATTTTTAGAGGTAAACACACTGACCGAGAACTCTTTAGTCTATTTTTATGAAACAAAAGCTCAACTGAAACTCAGTTCTGATTTTATCATCCTTGGCGACAGGAGAACTTCTCTTTAGTACCAATCGCAACCATCAAGAAACTATTTTAGCTCCTTATTATTTAAAATTGTTAATTCAAAATCCGATTCAAGGAACTATTACAGAAAAGGTTGCTTTGTCAATAGATAAACAACGTTACGCACTCTTCATTATGCCTCATCGTTCAAAAATCAACGAGTTAAGGCTTATAGCATTTCTTTTGTAAATGAAAATGAATTTGTGTCCAGTATCCTCTCATCAATTCAAAATACGCCATTACAGATACTTTTGGAAACATCTACTCTAGTAATACCAATCAATTTACTCAATCAACTCTGGAAAAATTTGATGAAAAATTACTCCAGTCTAAAACTCATTGGTACGTTGAAAATCCACTTCTGATTGAAAAACGTAAAATTGAACCGATTTTCTCAATCTACACCTTTCAATCTTTCTTTCCCATTCCGAGTTTACTAGGGCTTGCTTCTGTCTTAACACTCTGTATCTTTCTATTATACTTCTGGCAGGCGAGACGAATTGCTTATAAAATTGCGGCGCACAATGCCGGCCCTATTGAAAGTCTGGTCTATCAACTACAGAAATCCCCAAGAAAAGGAAAAGAAACTGATCCTCCAGACAGGAGACGAATTTGAACTGATTGCTGAGAAAATCACCGATATGCTCCAAGAGTTGGATGAGCTCCATCAAAAGATGTTGACCATTGAGAAGGAAAAAGTGGATCTTTGAAAGAAAGATGCTGGAAGCTCAGTTTAATCCTCACTTCCTCTACAATACTGGAAAACCATTAAAATCACGAGTATGATTACGTTAGTATTACTCAAGAACTTATTCAAATCTCACGCGCATCCTGCGATATAGTGTAACTGAACTAGAAAAAGAAACGACTCTTGGGCAGGACCTAGAAATTATCGAAGCTTATCTGAAAATCCATCAGATTCGATTTGAACATTTTTCTTATCAGATTGACTGTTCTGAGAGTCTGTATTCCCAAACTATTCCGAAACTTTTCCTATTACCACTTGTGGAAAATGCTCTAAAATACGGAGGCAGTATCGTATCTGACCTTGCCATCTCTATCCAAATTACACAGGAGCAGGAAGCACTGATCTTTATCGTTAAGGATAATGCTGGTGGTCTAACCAAACAAGAACGCCTACATATCTTAGAATCTCTAAACAGTCCACATACACAGCACGGTATTGTCAATAGTTACAAACGATTGAATAACTTTGAAAATGTCGAATTGATTTAGGAGTAGACCCGCAAGTGAAACCTGAGAAATTTGTCACGAAAGGAAGAACGCATGTTTAAGCTAATCATTGTCGAAGACGAACACCTGATCCGAAAAATGGCTTGAAATCGCCGTAGACTACTCAGCCTTAGGTATTCAAGTCGTTGGAACTGCAAGTCACGGACAAGAAGGCATGGAATTGATTCAAAAAGAGAAGCCACATATCGTCCTGACAGATATTACCATGCCTATCATGGATGCTTTTATGATGTTTGAAGCGACTCGTTCACTCTCTTATGAAAAAGTGATCCTCTCTGGTTACAATGATTTCCAAAATGCAGAAAAAGGCCATGCACTCAGCACGTGAGACTTCCTTCCAAAACCCGCAAACGTCACTGAATTAACAGAGTGTTTAGAAAAATAACTTTGCTGCCTCAGATGGATCAACACTCAAACCAATCCATTTTTACAAGACTATCGGACTTTTGTAACATCTCTTCAAAAATCAATCCTCAAAACCAATTGATTCAACAAATTCTCGAATTTAGTGCACCAACACTACTCCCAACACTTTTACCATTTCTACCATTGCAGAGAATCTAGGTTATAGCTGAAAGTTATCTCTACAAGGTTATCATGAGGATTTTTCCTGTCACACTGAACAGAATACATTCTTCAGTATCGTTTAAAAACAAGCCGTTGAAAAGATGAGCCAGTATCCTGATTCTCCTCTTAGTCAAATCGCTGAACAAGTCGGCTTTCAGACTATAAATATTTTGGTAAAGTTTTTAAGAAATACTTTCATACTCTCCAAAGAGTTAAAAAGCCATTGGAAGAGGCTGGGCAAAAAACCCACTTCTAACTATCAAAAAAACGAGCATTTCCGTAGTTGGAGATACTGTTTTCTTATGTCATGGTTTATAATTAAAAATAACAACAAAACAATTAGAAAGCCATGACAATGTATAAAAGATTATAACACAAATCAAGTTAAGTTTGGAAGTGAATCTTGCCTACGATATTCCACAACAACTCACGAAGGAGAATGATTAGCCTCTTTGTGGACAGTATCCCTAGTCAAGTTCTATTGGAGAGACCTCTCACACTGGTCGCCCTGCCTTTCATCCAGCCATGCTCATGAAGATGACCCTGTTCATACGCTCGTCAAGTATTCTCTGGGCGTAAAATCGTTCAAATGAACGAAAGTCATTCCTATGAAAATGGTTGAGCCAAGATACCTATGTTAGCTATAAAACGATTAATAACTTCCGCTCCAGTAAACATGCCAACAACCTAATCAAAAACTGCTTTATTTACTTCACCTTACTCATGCGTGAAAAACGGAATGATTGAGGATGATGCCTTGTTCATTGATGGAACAAAACTAGAAGCTGATGCCAATCTCTATTCTTTCACTTGGAAAAGAGCTGTTGACAAATATGAAGCAGCCTTGAATGGGAAAAATTCCCAGCTCTATGACCAGCTGATTCAAGAAGGAGTAAATCTCGCCTTATCTAAAAGAAGAACGGGAGACCAGTCAGGGATTGGAGGAGCTACTAGAAAAACGGAGGCTGCCTTAGCTGAAATAGAACAAGCTATTGAAGAGGAGCCTAAAAGTGATAAAGATAGGTCTGCCAATAGACAAAAAAACGCGTCGGATAAAGAAAATTCGTAAGCAATTAAAGGATGATTTCCTTCTCGTAAACAGCGCTATGAAGAAGCTAGAAAAATTTTAGAAGACCGCAACTCTTTCTCAAAAGACGGATCATGATGACCTTTTATGCGAATGAAGGAAAGATCATATGCAAAATGAGCACTGAAACCTGGATATAATGTCCAAGCGGCTACCAATGGTCAGTATGTCCTTGATTTTGATATCTTTCCAAATCCGACAGACACTCGCACTCTGGAAACCCTTCCTCCAATCAATTCAAACCCTAGACTTATTCAACTATATCGTGGCGGATGCTGGTTATGGTAGCGAAGAAAAATTATCGTTTTATCATTGATGAATTGGAAAAAGACACCTCTATTCCCTATACCATGTATCAGAAGGAATTGACTAGTACCAGACGAGCACAGATAATCCAATGAACTGGGAATATCTTGAGGACACGGACCAGTTTATAAAGCCCGATGGCGTAGTTTGATTCTTTTAAGAACTACTCTAGTCGAACTGATATGTATGGCTTTCAACGTGATTTCAAGATTTATGAGGCGGATAAAGTTCAAGATACTCCTGAGTTAGAACAGTTGACTAAAAACAGATAGTGGGAATCGAAAACAAATCCCATTATAATCCAACTTGGAATTACTTTAAGGAACTCCTTAAAGCAAACATTACATAGTGAAGAAGGCTCTCGAATCTATGCCAAACGGAAAATCGATGTTGAACCTGTTGGTAGATTGAAGAGTGTTTTTGGCGTGCGAAGAGTGCATGTCAGAGGTAAAACAAGCTGTCTCAACAGAGATAGGTTCATCTTTATGAGCATGAATCTCACCAAATGGCACAGGAATCTCGCCTCAAAACATCAACTATTCAGAAACCACAGTGTTTCTTTCAAGCTGATTGATTCAAGACTGGAATCACTGTAGGTTTTTGATTCTGAAGAGAGTTTTGCTTAACCTCTTCTTTTTGTAGAGATTTTACCCTATTAGGATAGAATTTTGAGTTTTTAAAAAACACTACATTTTTACAATAGAATTATCAAAACTATGGAGGTATCCATCATGAAAAAGAAATGGATGTATTATGCGTGTGGACTTGCTATTTTGGGAGCTAACTGCCTGCTCTTCTGACGACGCTTCGGGAGAAAAGGCAACTGAAAATGGAGGAAGCGATACTCTAGTAGTCTACTCCCCAAACTCAGAAGGATTGATTGGAGCAACTATTCCTGCATTTGAAGAAAAGTATGGTATCAAGGTTGAACTCATTCAAGCAGGAACAGGTGAACTATTTAAAAACTAGAATCTGAAAAAGAAGCCCTGTGGCAGATATCATCTTTGGAGGTTCCTATACCCAATATACTACTCACGGAGAACTTTTTGAAAATTACGTATCAACGGAAAACGATAATGTAATCAAAAGAATATCAAAAATACAACTGGTTACTCAACTCCTTACACATTGACGGTAGCGTTTTGATCGTCAATCCTGACTTAACTAAGGGATGAATATTGAAGGTATAGCGACCTCATCAAACCAGAACTCAAAGGAAAAATCACAACTGCTGACCCAGCCAACTCTTCTAGCGCCTTTGCTCAACTAACAAATATGTTGCAAGCACAAGGTGGTATACGAATGACAAGGCCTGGACTTATGTCAAAGATCCCTTTACTTTGATTGATGGTAGATTGGCTCTAGTTCATCTGGTGTTTTACAAGGCTGTAGCAGTGGAGAAATGGCTGTTGGTCTTTTCTTACGAAGACCCCGCAGTGAAACTTCAAACGACAGAGCTAACATCAAGGTTGTTTATCCAAAAGAAGGCACTGTCTTCTACCGGCTAGCGTGCTATTATTAAAAACGCTAAGAACATGGAAAACGCTAAGAAATTTATCGATTTCTCATTTCCAAGAAGTCCAAGATACCCTTGGTACAACAACCACTAACCGTCCTGTTCGTAAAAATGCTAAAACTAGCGAAAATATGAAACCAATCGAACAAATTAAAACACTAACTGAAGACTATGACTATGTCATCAAAAATAAATCAGATATCGTGAAGAAATACAACGAAGTCTTTACAGATATCAATCTAAACAGTAAAGAGGTTGACTATAAGTGAGATCAAGATTATCAATGCCAAGAAAATTTACCACGATGTAGCTGTTATCGAAAATCTAAACGTTACCATTCCTAAGGGGAGCCTTTTCACTCTCCTTGGGCCTTCAGGATGTGGGAAAACAACCTTACTTCGTATGATTGCAGGTTTCAATAGCATCGAAGGAGGAGAGTTCTACTTCGACGATACAAAATCAACAACATGGAACCTAGCAAACGAAACATTGGGATGGTTTTTCTCCAAAACTATGCGATTTTCCCACATTTGACAGTGCGTGATAACGTAGCGTTCGGACTCAAGCAAAAGAAAGTTCCAAAAGATGAACTCATCGAACAAACAAATAAATACCTTGAGTTGATGCAGATTGCCCAGTATGCTGATCGTAAACCAGATAAACTTAGTGGTGGCCAGCAACAACGGGTTGCCCTAGCACGTGCCTTGGCTGTTAATCCTAGCGTTCTCCTCATGGACGAACCCCTCAGTAACCTAGATGCCAAACTTCGCTTGGACATGCGTCAGGCTATTCGAGAAATCCAACACGAGTTGGAATTACCACTGTCTACGTAACCCATGACCAGAGAAGCTATGGCCATTTCTGACCAAATCGCCGTTATGAAAGATGGTGTTATCCAACAAATCGGACGCCCGAAAGAACTTTACCACAAACCAGCAAATGAATTTGTCGCAACCTTTATTGGTAGAACAAACATAATCCCTGCTCGTTTGGAAAAGCAAGATGACGGAGCTTACATCGTCTTTGAAGATGGTTTGATTCTCTTCGTATGCCAGCATTAGACCAGGTGGAAGAACAAGCTATTCCGTGTCAGCATTCGTCCTGAAGAATTTATCCGTGACGAAAATGGACCAATCGACGGTACAATTATTGATAGTGTCTATCTTGGACTCAATACTGAATACTTCATCGAGACAGGGTTTGCTTCAAAAATCCAAGTAAGTGAAGAATCTACATTTGAAGAAGATTTGAAAAAGGAGATCGCGTTCGTTTGCGTATCAACACTCAAAAACTCAATGTCTTCTCTGAAGATGGTTCTCGTAATCTCATAAAAGGTCGGCCATGGAGCGTAAACTAAATATCTGGACGACGTCTTCCTTCTATCTTCCTACTTATCTCATTTTCTGGTCTATCAATTGTTGCAGTATTAAAACAGGCACTGGTACATGAAGGTCATTCTCATTAGAAAATTTTGTGCGACTTTCTTTAGCAATCTTCCTATTCTGAAACCACTATCCAACAGTTTCAAGGTTTCCTTAACTACCACAATCTACTCTGTCGTTGTTGGTACCTTGCTGGGCACATCTCTTTTCCATGTATGACTTCAAGGGAAAAAGAAGTTTTACAGATTTTAATCATCATTGCATCCATGTCAGCTCCTTTGAAGTTGCCTATTCTTGGATTCTACTTCATTGGTGAAAACAGAGTTATCTAGGGTTTCTAACCAACACACTGCCTGCCCGGTCTTGATATCTACGGTTTCCAGGTATTGTGCCCATCTTTACTTCAACTTTTCCCTCTCGTCTTTTCTTTACGTAGCTGGGACTATGAAAGAGCATCGACAATTCTCTAGAGCTGCTGAAAGTATGGGATCTTTCAGTCTGGAAACGAATTGTAACTGTCGTTTTACCTCTCTTGGTTCCAACCTTGCTAGCAGCTGCACTCCTCGTCTTTATGAGGCTTTCCTCAGACTTCAGTACTCCGATGCTGATTGGTGAGATATATCTTCCCAGTCTTGATCTACACAGTTTATCAGTGAGGTAGGGGGCAACTCTGCCTTCGCATCAGCCTTAGCAATTATGGCGATTACAATCGCCCTAGTTATCTTCCTCATCCAAAAATACGTTTCAAATCGCTACAGTTTCAGTATGAACTCGCTTCATCCAATTGAACCTAAGAAAACGACAAAAGGAAGATGGCTTGCTATTTGTCTTGACAGTTTATAGCATTTATCTTATTCTGTGCCTCAGTTGCTTGAGTTTATACATCCTTCCTAAAAACATCCGGAATGGTTTTTCGTCAAAGGATATTCACTAAACAGCTATCAGACTACTTTTAACCGCATAGGCTCTGCTTATTTTTAATACCATTCGTGTCCCTCTCCTTGCCTTGGTTCTCGTTGTTGTCTTTGCGACCTTCATATCCTATCTTGCAGTTCGCAAACGCAACCTATTTACCAACTTAATCGATAGTCTTAGTATGGTACCTTATATCGTACCAGGAACTGTACTCGGTATTGCCTTTATCTCTTCATTTTAATACAGGCCTCTTCGGAAGTGGTTTCCTGGTGATTACAGGACAGCCTTCATCTTGATTATGTCATATCTGTGAAAGACTTCTTTACTATCCATCTCTTCTGTTGCTGGTTTTGCAACAGATTGCTCCTAGTATCGAAGCAGCAGCTTGGGAAGTAGCCGTCTCAATACACTAAAATCACAACCCCAATGATGCTTTCAGGTGTCATCTCAGAACAATCCTTTCATGGGTAACAATGATTTCAGGAACTATCTACTTCCATTCTCTTATACAATGTTAAAACTAGAACAATGACCGTAGCTTATCTACCATACTGATTACTGTAGAGATATATGGTGTGGCAGCCTTGTCTATCTCTCACCATCTTAACACTTCCTTCATTTTATTATGAAAATTTTACAAAAATAACAGCATTACGCTCTAGTTTTTCCTACTAAAACAGCACTTCTGAGCCCACCCTGAAAAAGTAACTCTCTTACTAGTCAAAATAAAACAGGAATCACTCATCAATTTGAGCGAATTCCTCAGTTTATTTTAATATTAAAGGTCATAATTCGTTTCATATTGACCACGAAGATGGTTGTGGCCGCCTGTAACTCCATGCTGAAAAAGACCTGATGCCTTGCGACATCAAAGCCATGTCTCTGTTTTTAGTTCGGCATTCTTCGCTTCGATTTATAGCGATGTCTGGCCATTTCTTTTCAAAATACGGTGTTTCCTGAAATTTCTTCTGGAAAGATGATCGTTACTCTTAATGGTTATTGAATAAGTTTTGGGCCACCTCCTTATAACACCCTTCTTGGAAAGGCAACTCTTGCACTTCTCAATGTCATCAAGTAATGGTGACAACAGTTCTTATTTTGATATTTTTCCCTGTCCTTCTTTGCGAACAGCCATGTGTCTTCTGGACGAGACAAATAACCTCATCTTTATTAATTCAAAACGCATCCTCTTCTTTACGGTAACGCTTTTGAAACTGAAGGGTTCAGTTTGAAACCAAATAATCTTTCTTTCAAGAGCTAGTTGAATATTTGTCCTTTCCTGAATAAGCCCATCACCATGTAGTCTCGATGTCAGACTATTTTCCTTGTTTTAGCATATAAATTCAGGTAAATACTTCCCATCTTTGTTCCCATGAGAGTGACCACACTAAGTAATAATCCGATTTCATCTGTCATAGCGATATGACTTTTATATCCATAAGAAGAGGTGTCACTGTCTTGTATCAAAGCCTAGCCTCCTCTTTAACAAGCTTCCAAGTGTTCGTCGTCCTCGACAGCTCTTTAGTAGTGAACTTTTGAGACACAGCCCAGGTAGGACTAAGTTCCTCGTGTTTTTCAACCCACAGCCGTCACTCCTCCTGTATTAACTCCGCTGAGGTTATCTTCCTGGGTTTCTTTGGAAATTCTATTTTGATATCTTCTGAATGTTGATAAATCGTTTTTACGTAAAGCTTTAGACTCCCTAAAATTTCTGGGGCTTTCTTATGATTAGCATGAGCTTTTGGTGTGGGTAGCATCCACAGTGAGGATCTTTCTCTTAATCAAGTTGTGTTCGAGTGCAATTTGAACAGACTTCTGAATCAATACATCAAGCAGTTTGTCATCTTTTAAATTCTTAACTTTCTAAATTTTGTCAGAGAGGATGGCTCGATAACAGAGTCTCAGGAGCTAGACCAGAAAAAGATTTAAAGGCTTATCGGCAGGGCAATCCTACCCACATCTACATCTGATAACTTATAAAGTATCTTTAACAAGAGATATTTTAACATCATAATCGATGTGAATAAGCTTTACGCCCAAAAATCAGGGACGATAATTCTTTTTCTAGTTCATCATAAATAAAAGCTAAAATCACAGAGTTCAGATAGCTGACGTAAAAAGTGGGTTTTAGGAACAACGATATCACATCGACTAGAATAAGGACTGACATCCATAGTTAATTGATTATCAAGCGTCTACACCTCATCTCTGGTATAACAGCCATCATCTGATGACTTTTCAGTAGGCTCAATTTCCCCTGGCTGTTTTTATATTTCTACTTTTGATTTTTCCCGAATCCTCACCTTCGATAAATAAGATTCTATCAATAGGACATATCTTAGCTAGTTATATAGATGCATGATAGGGCTTTTTATGTAGTAGAATATAGAGAAAAGTGCTTTCTCAGAAGGAGGAAAAGATGAACAAACAAACCATCGCAGTTTTAGGACCTGAGTTCTTGGAATACTGCCTTGTCACAAGTTTAAATGACAACGGACACCAAGTACGTATCTGGGGAAATATTCTGATCAAATTGATGAAATTAATACACAGCATACTAACAAACGTATTTTAAGGATGCTTGTTAGATGATTGTAGCCTATCATGATTTGGCAGAAGCATGAAGGGTGTTGATGCTGTCTTGTTTGTGGTGCCAACCAAGGTGACCAGATTGGTGGCTCAACAAGTGGCTGCTGTTTTTGGATCATAAAGTGGTGGTCATGCATGCTTCAAAGGCCTTACCAGAACCATAGCCACAACATCTTTCAACCATTCTAGAAGAAGAAATCCCTGAAGAATTGCGTAGTGAGATTGTGGTTGTATCTGATCCTAGTCACGCAGAAGAAACGATTGTGCAGACATCACCTTGATTACAGCTGCCTCTAAAGATTTACAAACTGCTCAATATGTTCAGCTCTCTTTAGCAACTACTTCCGTCTTTATACCAATACAGATGTCATCGGAGTGGAAACAGCTGGTGCTCTTAAGAATATCATCGCAGTTGGAGCTGGTGCCCTTCATGGACTTGGATTTGGAGACAATGCTAAAGCTGCCATCATCACGCGCGGCCTTGCAGAAATCACTCGTCTGGGTGTCAGCTCGAGCAAATCCATTAACCTCGGTGGTCTTTCAGGTGTTGGTGATTTGATCGTTACCAGACTTCTATTCACTCACGTAACTGGCGGGCTGGAGATGCTCTGGGGCGTGGAGAAGCCTTGGCAGATATCGAAGCAAATATGGGAATGGTCATTGAAGGAATTTCAACAACCAAAGCTGCTTACGAATTGGCGCAAGAACTAGAGCTATATGCCTATACGCAAAGCCATCTACCAAGTTATTTATGAAAATGTAAATATTAAAGATGCGTTTCTGAACTCATGAGCAATGAGTTCAAGGCAGAGAAACGAGTGGTCTTAGTCACCGTTAGAAAGAGCTCATGAAGCAAAAAGTTAGAAAAAGCCGTTATCCCTGCTGCGGGACTTGAACTCGTTTCCTACCTGCTACTAAAGCTTTGGCCAAAGAAATGCTACCAATCGTAGATAAACCAACCATTCAATTTATCGTTGAAGAAGCCCTTAAGTCTGGTATTGAGGATATTCTTGTTGTCACAGGGAAGTCAAAACGCTCAATCGAAGACCATTTTGACTCAAACTTTGAGCTAGAATACAACCTCAAAGAAAAAGGAAAGAATGATCTCTTGAAACTTGTTGACGAAACGACTGGCATGCGCCTCCACTTCATCCGTCAAACTCACCCACGCGGACTCGGAGATGCCGTTTTGCAAGCCAAAGCCTTTGTTGGGAATGAACCTTTTGTAGTTATGCTTGGGGATGACCTCATGGATATCAATGATGACAAGGCTATCCCATTGAGCCAAGCAACTCATGAATGATTACGAAGAAACTCACGCTTCTACCATCGCCGTCATGCCTGTCCCACATGAAGAAGTATCAGCCTATGGTGTCATCGCTCCTCAAGGAGAAGGCAAAGATGGACTTTACAGTGTTGAAACCTTTGTTGAAAAACCAGCACCTGAAGACTGCACCAAGTGATCTAGCCATTATTGGCCGTTACCTCCTCACACCTGAGATTTTCGATATTCTTGAAAATCAAACACCAGGAGCAGGAAATGAAATCCAACTGACAGATGCTATCGATACACTCAACAAAAACTCAACGAGTATTTGCTCGCGAGTTTAAAGGGCTCACGTTACGATGTTGGAGATAAGTTTGGATTTATGAAGACTTCCATCGAATACGCTCTCAAAACATCCACAAGTCAAAGACCACTTGAAGGACTACTTGATTGATCTTGGAAAAAGAACTTTTAGGAGACAAATAAACAATTTACCAAACAGTCAGATTTAGTTTAAATCTGGCTTTTTAATATCTAAATCTCAAGACCAACTCTATCCAAAGCCCTGTTCTAAGCCTAATTTCTTTGCAATAATTGCTTTTATGGTATAATAATAAAGAGTGAGGAAATTCTATGAACAAACATGTAACAAGAATCAAACAAAAAGGACTGGCCTTACTGGTCTCTAAAATTAACAACTTCCATCCAGATAAAAATCAGAAAGTCAAAACAAAACTAACCATTTGGACTATTTTGGGCTAAGATTTTACTTGGAATAAAAGCAACTTTTAACACACTTTTTCATCCTAGCTTTTATTGCGGTCTCCTCGGGACTGGGATTGTTTTTGGGGTATGCTGTTTCTCTCTTTGATCAGAGTTAGTGTCCCTCAGACGGAGGATTTGAGTTAAACAGGTCAACAATATTTCATCTATTTCTGAGATTCGCTATGCAGATGGTTCCATGATTGGGGCTATCGAGAGCGATCTTTGCGAACATCTGTCGCATCCGATACCATCTCAGAGAATCTCAAGCAAGCTATCGTTTGCAACCGAGGACGAACACTTTGCAGAGCACAATGGTGTCGTTCCCTAAAGCTATCATTCGTGCCAGTCTAGGAAACTTTATCGGCCTTGGTTCTTCGAGTGGTGGTTCTACCTCTACACAGCAGCTCATCAAACAACAAGTAGTTGGTGATGCTCCTACGCTTGCTCGTAAAGCTAGTGAAATCGTAGATGCTCTAGCCCTAGAACGTGCTATGAATAAGGATGAAATCCTGACTACCTATCTAAATAGTTGCACTTTTGGTCCGCAACAACAAGGGAAACAAAAATATCGCAGGTGCTCAGCAGGCTGCAACTGGGATTTTTCAGGTGGATGCTAGCAAACTAACCATTCCTCAAGCAGCTTTCCTAGCAGGTTTACCACAAAGCCCCATTTCCTACTCACCTTATGAGTCTACTGGTGAGATGAAGAGCGAAGAAGTATTGAACTTGGAATCAAGCGCTCAAAAGATGTTCTCTACAATATGTACAGAACTGGAGTCCTTAGCCAAGAAGATTACGAAACCTATAAAGCGTACGATATTAAGAAAGACTTCTTGCCAGCAGAAAATGTCAACGTAACTGCTAAAGGTTTCCTCTACTTCACTGCGCTTGATGAGGCGACGAACCTCATGTACGATTATCTGGTCAAAAAGATAACGTTTCTGAACAAGAGCTCAAAAATGAATCTATCCAAAAATCTTATCATGAATTGGCTGAAAAAGAGATTCAAAATGGTGGTTACCGTATCACAACTACAATTGATAAAGCTATCCATTCTGCCATGCAAGATGCTGTCGCAAACTATGGCTACCTTGTCGATGATGATACTGGTCAACCAGAAGTCGGAAATGTCTTGATGGATAACCAAACAGGCGCCATTTTTAGGATTTGTCGGTGGTCGTGATTACCAAAGTAATCAAAACAACCACGCCTTTAACACTAAACGGTCTCCTGCTTCAACTACTAAACCTATCCTAGCCTACAGTATTGCGATTGACCAAGGCTTGATGGGAAGTGCAAGCGTCTTATCTAACTATCCAACTAACTTCTCTAACGGAAATCCTATCATGTATGTCAATAGCCCTGGTACAGCCATGATGAACCTTAAAGAGGCTCTGAATTACTCTTGGAATATCCCAGCCTACTGGACCTATCAGCTACTTCTTCAAAAAGGGGTTGATGTTCGTTCCTATATGGAAAAATGGGCATGAGATCCCAGAATACGGCATCGAAAGTCTTCCCATGGGGAGGAATCGATGTCACTGTAGCCCAACATACAAATGGCTACCAAACCTTGGCTAACAATGGTGTTTACCATAAGAAATACATGATTTCGAAAAATCGAAAAACCAGCGGCGAGGTTATCTATGAGCACAAAGATGAACCTGTACAAGTCTACTCTAAAGCAACTGCAACCATTATGCAGAGCTTACTAAGAGATGTTATTTCTTCCCAAGTGACTTCAAGCTTCCAGAGCGATCTTGCCACTATCAACCCAAGTTTAGCGGGTGCTGACTGGATTGGTAAAACTGGTACGACCAATGAAGATGGCGATATGTGGCTCATGCTTTCAACTCAAGATTAACCCTTGGTGGTTGGCTTGGTCACGATGATAACCGACCACTTGGTAAAGGCGCAGGACACTACCGTAATGCAAAATATATGGCTCATCTGGTAAATGCCATTCAACAAGCAGCCCCTTCTTCTTGGGGTTCAGAACGTTTCAAACTCGATTCAAGTGTCACTTCATCACAAGTCCTCAAATCAACTGGTCAAAAACCAGGTAAGGTTACTATCAATGGTAAAGAGATTAATGTGACTGGTGAAATGGTAACAAGTTACTGGGCTAACCAAAAATGGTGCTCCGACTACTAGCTACAAAATTTGCTATTGGTGGAAGTGATTCTGACTACCAAAAATGCTTGGAACACCATTTTAGGAAGTCTGCCTAAAGCATCTTCTTCCTCATCGAACAATAGCAATAGTAGTAACAATAATAATCGTAATAATACTTCTAATAGTAACAGGAGCAGTAGCTCGAGTTCCAATAATAGAAGCAGCAATCAACAACGCTAACTAAACAGCACAATCATTGAGAGTGGAAAGAAAATTTCTGAAAGAAATGATTTTTCTCCACTCTCTTTTCTTTTTCATTTCATGGTACAATAGCAACATGAATAAATATCAAAAGAATATTTTTAAGGGAACCATCTATTCTCTCCTATCTGGCTTGATCTGGGGGATCTGTGGAATCTTAGGAGAGTACTTTTTTTCACATTATCAAGTATCTTCAGGGTGGATTACTTCTATGCGTCTACTCGTCGCAGGTGGTTTCGTAATCGTCTTATCTAGTCTTAAACTCCGGTCCCAACTCTTCGAGATCTGGAAAAATCGAAACAATTACCTGCCTTTTCTGGCCTATGCCATCTTAGGAATTTTTTCTGTTCAGTTTTGCTTCTATCTCTGTGTCGAGTATTCCAACGCTACCACTGCCACCATCCTCCAATTTATCAGTCCTGTCTTTATACTTCTATATAATCGCATCATCTACAAGAAAAAAGCTTCTAAAAAAGCAATTTTCTATGTTTTGACTGCTATGATTGGAGTCTTTTTGATGGCTACCAAAGGAGATCTATCCAAATTATCTATCACACCACTTGCTTTACTGACAGGTCTTCTCAGTGCCCTAGGTGTTATGTTCAATGTCATCTTACCCCAACGCTTTGCAAAAAAATACGGATTTGTGCCAACTGTTGGTTGGGGAATGATTATCGCGGGGCTTTTTAGTAATTTTCTCTACCCCGTTTATAAGATTAGCTTCCAGGTTGATGCCATCAGTATCTGTATTTGTTTGACTATTGCCTTTTTGGGAACTGCCTTTGCCTTTTTCCTATCGATGAAGGCTGTCTCTCTCGTTTCTCCCTTGGTGGTGGCAGTCGTCAGCGCAAGCGAACCACTATCCTCTGCTATTCTAAGCGTTCTTTTCCTTGGCATGGTTCTGGATGGTTTCTTGGTACTGGCCATGATTTTGATTATCGTTCCTATGATTTTCTTGTCCATCGAAGAATCTAAATCCAAGAATTAAACACCTTCCTTTAACACTTAAGGCTTCAAAATTGAAGCCTTTTTTGGTAGAATAGTAAGCATTACAAAGAGTGAGGAGACACCTATGACTGCTACAAAAATGAATGCTCAAGAAATTATCAATTTATCGCAAATGCTGAGAAAAAGACAAGTGTAAAAGTGACCTTTGAGGGACAACTTGCCGGAGCTATCCCTGCTTCTGTTATCAAGCTTGGGAATGTTCTCTTTGGAGACTGGAAAGATATCGCTCCACTTCTTGATGGACTAACAGAAAACAAGGACTATGTTGTTGAACAAGACGCTCGCAACTCGGCTGTACCTCTCCTTGATAAACGTGATATCAATGCTCGTATCGAGCCAGGCGCTATCATCCGTGACCAAGTTGAGATTGGTGACAATGCTGTTATCATGATGGGAGCTGTTATCAATATCGGTGCAGAAATCGGATCTGGCACTATGATTGATATGGGAGCTATTCTAGGCGGACGCGCTATTGTCGGTAAAAATAGCCACGTTGGTGCAGGTGCTGTTCTTGCAGGCGTTATCGAGCCAGCTAGTGCTGAGCCTGTCCGTGTCGGTGACAATGTTCTCATCGGTGCTAACGCTGTAGTTATCGAAGGTGTTCAAATCGGTAGTGGTTCTGTTGTTGCAGCAGGAGCCATCGTCACTCAAGATGTTCCAGAAAAATGTTGTAGTAGCTGGTGTCCCAGCTCGTGTTATCAAAGAAATCGATAGCCAAACCCAACAAAAAAACAGCGCTAGAAGATGCGCTTCGCACTTGTAATTAGTAACAGAGGCGGAAATATTTCCAGCCTCTTTCTCGTATCATCAATAGAAGGAAATTAACTATGTTAGATTTAATTCAAACTCGACGTGATCTTCACCAAATTCCTGAGATCGGTTTAGAAGAAGTCAAGACTCACGCTTATTTACTCAATGTCATCGAGAAATTAACAGCTGACAAGGATTTTGTTCAGATTCGTACGTGGAGGACAGGTATTTTAGTTTACTTGCAGGGAAGTCAGCCGAAACGAACGATTGGTTGGCGGACAGATATCGATGGACTCCCAATCCTTGAACAAACAGGCCTTCCCTTTGCCTCTCAGCACCCAGACCGTATGCATGCTTGTGGACATGATTTTCACATGACCATTGCTCTCGGAAGTCTCGAACGTGCTCTAGAAAACCAACCCAAAAACAATCTCCTCTTTCTTTTCCAACCTGCCGAGGAGAACGAAGCAGGTGGTATGCTCATGTATGAAGATGGCGCTTTTGGAGACTGGTTGCCAGATCAATTTTATGGTCTCCATGTTCGTCCAGACCTAAAAGTTGGACAGATTGCGACCAATACCCATACACTCTTTGCAGGAACTTGCGAAGTCAAGATTCGTTTCAAGGGTAAAGGTGGTCACGCTGCCTTTTCCACATGAAGCCAACGACGCTCTGGTTGCAGCTAGCTATTTTTGTGACCCAAGTTCAATCGGTTGTCAGCCGTAATGTCGATCCTATCGAGGGAGCTGTTGTCACTTTCGGTGTCTTTCAAGCTGGTACAACCAATAATGTCATCGCTGATACAGCCTTCTTGCATGGAACCATTCGAGCTCTCACACACAGCATGAGCCTCTTGGTTCAAAAAGCGTGTCAAAAGCTATTGCTGAAGGTGTAGCTGCTGCTTTTGATATGGATGTGGAAGTTGAACTCAAGCAGGGAGGTTATTTACCAGTCGAAAACAACCCTGAACTAGCCTGTGAATTGATGACCTTCTTTGATGAAAAAGAGGCGATTGAACTAATCGATATCGAACCTGCCATGACAGGGGAAGACTTTGGGTATCTTCTATCAAAGGTTCCTGGTGTCATGTTCTGGCTGGAATTGATAGTCCCTATGTCTTCACCATCCAAAGATGAGTCCTAAGGAAGAAGCTCTGACAATCGGTGTCGAGGCTGTATCAAGCTTTTTAGCAAAGAAAGCTGCGGAGTAAACTATGAGCTTACGCAAGCAGGGTCTTGCAAGAACTAAATCTCTTTCAAGAAGAAAAGCAGAGCATGAATGATTGGCTCACAGAGCAGTTCTTGCAACATCCTTTTTATAAGGAAGCAAAGACTATCGCCACTTACCTGTCTTTTCCCCATGAATTTCAGACAGCTAAACTGATCGAACAAGCTCAAAAAGATGGGAAGACGATCCTCATTCCCAAAACTTATCCACAAGGGAAAAATGGACCTGGTGCTCTATGAACCAGAGAAACTCGAAAGAAAATTCTTTTTGGACTCCTTGAACCTCAGGGGAAGCTATTGTCTTTGAGCCGTCTCAGATTGACTGATCCATGTTCCCGGTTTTAGCTTTCAATCCTTCTGGTTATCGAGTTGGCTATGGAGGTGGCTATTACGACCGCTACTTGAGCATTTTCTCAGGTCACACCATCAGCACACTTTATCCTTGTCAGATTCAGGACTTCAGCCTGATCACACGATATTCCCGTTGAGGAGGTACTCATCTATGAAAGAGATTTTTGATCGTCGTTATCCTGTCACGAGCTTCTTTCTCCTCGTGACAAGCCCTAGTTTTTATACTCATGTTTCTAACCAGTGGTTTCAATTACACAAGCGCAGCCACCTTGTATAAATTCGGAGCTGTTTATCCCCCAGCAATCAAGGCCATGCCTGAACAAATCTGGCGCCTATTCTCAGCAACCTTTGTCCACATTGGCTTGGAGCACTTTTTAGTCAATATGCTATCCCTTTACTTCTTGGGACGTCAGATGGAGCAAATCTTTGGCTCCAAACAGTTTTTCTTTATCTACCTTCTATCAGGTATGATGGGAAATCTCTTTGTCCTCGTTTTTAGTCCCAATGCCATTACTGCTGGTGCTTCAACTGCCCTCTACGGCATGTTCGCCTCTATTGTCGTTCTCCGTTATGCCTCCCGCAACCCCTATCTTCAACAGCTCGGTCAATCCTACCTCTCCCTCTTAGTTATCAACCTAGTAGGTAGTGTTTTAATGCCAGGAATCAGCCTTGCTGGACACGTAGGTGGAGCTGTCGGTGGCGCATTACTAGCTATCGTCTTCCCAGTTCTAGGCGAACGAAAGATATACAGCCCAGGTCAACGTGGTCTTGCAACCCTAGCCTTTATTGGTTTATCAGCTCTACTACTCTTTATTGGACTATTATAAGAACAAGAAAAACCATTGGAAGTACTCAAATTGAGAAGTTCATTTCCAATGGTTTTTTTGATTCTATATAAATAGATTTTGCTTTTAAAATCCATTGTGTCACTGAGTTCTTTGAACCAGTGGCCTGATTTTTTTCAGGCGACGTTCTTGTGTTTCTAAGTCTAGCTCGACCAAACCATAACGGTTTTTATAGCTATTGAGCCATGACCAGCAATCGATAAAGGTCCAGATCAAAGATAGCCTTTACAGTTGGCACCGTCTTCGATAGCACGATGGAGCTCACGCAGATGACCTTTGACAAAGTCGATACGGTAATCATCCTGAATCATGCCATTTTCACGGAATTTGTCTTCACCTTCAACACCCATCCCATTCTCAGTCAGCATCCACTCAATATTCCCATAGTTTTTCCTTGATGTTTTGGGCAATGTCATAAATCCCTTGCTCGTAGATTTCCCAACCGCGGTGTGGATTAATCTTACGACCAGGCATGACGTAAGGTTCATAGAAATGTTCTGGTAAGAGTGGACTATCAGGGTGCTTAGCAAAACGCGGCGCCATAACACGCAAAGGCTGATAGTAATTGACTCCTAGGAAGTCAACGGTGTTCTCACGAATGAGTTCAACTCTTCGGCTGTGTATTCTGGTAACAAGTCATGCTCAGACAAAATTTCACTAACTCTTCTGGATAAGCTCCCTAAAAACAGACGGATCTAGGAAAGATTGTGCCTGGAAGAGGTCAGCAATGCGAGCAGCTTTCACATCGGCAGGATGCTGGCTACGTGGATAGGCTGGTGTCAAGTTGAGGACAATCCCAATCTTAGAACTAGGCAAGACTTCATGACAAGCCTTAACTGCAAGAGTGCTCGCCAGTTGTGTATGATAGGCAACCTTAACCGCTGCTTTGGCATCCACCTTATGTGGATAATGGGCATCATAAAAATAGCCAAACTCTACAGGAACGATGGGCTCATTGAAGGTAATCCATTGGTCTACCAAGTCTCCATAAGTTTCAAAACAGAAAACGAGCATAGTCTTCATAAGCCTTTAATGGTTGCCTTATTTTCCCAACCATCGCCATCCTCTTGAAGGGCAAAAGGCAGATCAAAATGATAAAGATTGACTAAGAGACGGATTCCCTTAGCCTTAATAGCTTCAAAGACCTGACGGTAAAAAGCCACACCTTGAGGATTGACGTCTCCACGGCCCTGTGGGAAAATACGTGACCACTGGATAGAAGTTCGAAAGGCTGTATGGCCCTGTTTTCTAACAAAAGTTCAATATCCTTTTTCCCAGTTTTCATAGAAGGTTGATGTCTTATCAGGTCCAATGCCATTGAAGTAACGGTTTGGCTCTACTTGGTACCAATAATCCCAGAGATTATCTCCCTTGCCGTCACCAGGCACTCGTCCTTCTGTCTGTGGTCCAGAAGTTGAGGAACCCCAGACAAAATCCTTTGGAAATTTTAGCATAGCACTACCTCTTTTTACGATTTTAATGTTTACTTTCTCTCATTATAAAGAAAAACAAGGCAAAAACTAGTTACATTTTTGTCTTGTTTTTTTCTTCTGATTATAGATTTTATTTGTTGTTAAGATTTCAAGGGTTTCAAGCAAGCTATCTGCGTGAACTTCGATTGTATCTCCTGTCGCCTTAATCTTAACTTCTACGATACCATCAGCTGCTTTTTTACCGACAGTGATACGGATTGGAAGACCAATCAAGTCGCTATCGCTAAATTTAACATCAACACGTTCGTTACGGTCATCCGTCAAGACTTCGTAGCCTTTATTTACCAAAGCTTCTTCGATACGATCTGTCAATGCAAGACTTGCTTCATCCTTGACGTTAACTGGAATCAAGTGCACATCAAATGGGGCCAATTCTTTAGGGAAGTTGATTCCCCAAGCGTAACGATATTCACCTTTTGGAGTTTTGTTAACAAAGAGGCGAGCGTGTTGCTCCATGACTGCTGAAAGGAGACGGCTGACACCGATACCGTAACATCCCATGATAATTGGAATCGCACGACCATTTTCATCCAAGACATCTGCTCCCATACTTGCTGAGTAACGAGTCCCAAGTTTGAAGATGTGACCAATCTCGATACCACGTGCAAAGTTGAGCACACCTTGTCCATCTGGAGAGATTTCACCCTCACGAACTTCACGGATATCGACATACTCAGCAGTGAAATCACGACCTGGGTTGACACCAGTCAAGTGGTAACCATCTTCGTTAGCACCTGCAACAGCATTGCGACTATCTTGGACCTTGCGGTCTGCGATAATCTTGACATTTTCTGGAAGATTGACTGGGCCAAGTGAACCAAAGTCCGCTCCCAACAATTCTTTCACTTCTGCCTCAGTTGCAGGTTCCAAGAAATCTGCTCCAAGGTAGTTTTTCAACTTAACTTCATTGAGTTGGTCATTGCCAGCAGGTGAGCCACAACTGGCTCCTCATCTGCGATATAAACCAAGGTCTTGATTGTTTGTTCTTCAGAGACATTCAAAGAAGGCAGCCACTTCATCAATCGATTTGACACCCTGGTGTTTCCACGCGAGCCACTTCATCTTCAGTCGCAACACGGTTTGCTTGGTTTGTACTCGTTGGTTGCCATTTCCAAGTTAGCCGCATAGCTTGACTCATTTGAGTAGGCAATGGTATCTTCACCAGAAACCATCCATTTGAGCAATTCAGCCTTGATTTCTTCTTGCACTTCTGCAGGGATTTCATCAAACGACGCGACAGATTTATCTAACACTACCCAACGGTCAAGGTCTGTACGAGCAGGTGTGATTGCCATAAATTCTTGACTATCCTTACCACCCATGGCTCCACCATCACCGATGATGGCTTTAAAGTCCAATCCACTACGAGTGAAAGATACGTCCGTAGGCCGCCTTGTACTCATCATAAGTTACATCCAAGCTATCATAGTTAGCATGGAAGCTATAACCATCTTTCATGATGAACTCACGAGTACGAAGAAGTCCATTCCGTGGACGTTTTTCATCACGGTACTTAGGCTGGATTTGGTACAAGTTCAGTGGTAATTGCTTGTAAGACTTAACAGAATCACGGACAATTGCTGTGAAAGTTTCTTCGTGAGTCGGACCCAAGATAAAGTCAGATTTTTCACGATTCTTCAATTTGTACAAATCTTCACCGTAGGTCTCATAACGTCCTGATTCACGCCAAGGTCAGCACTGAGAAGGGCAGGGAGCCAACATCTCAACGGCACCAATCTTGTCAAACTCTTGACGCATGATGTTCTTAGCTTTTTCGATAACACGGTTAGCAAGCGGTAGGTAAGAGTAAACACCTGCAGATACTTGACGAACATAACCAGCACGCAACATAAGGGCGTGGCTGATAACCTGAGCATCGCTTGGCATTTCGCGAAGCGTTGGGATAAAGCATTTTACTTTGTTCATAATGACTCCTCTATTTCTTAAAAAGAAGGTTCGCATGATGTCGTTCCAAGTTGCGGCGATCATCAAAACGACCATAATGACAACTCCGACAAGGTGACATAGGGTTTCAATTTCTTGTTTTTAGTGGTTTTGCGACGGATAGCTTCGAGGATATTGAGCACGATTTTTCCACCATCCAGCGCCGGTATCGGAATCAAGTTGAAGATACCGATATTGATGGAAATCATAGCCAAGAAGAACAAGACATTCTCAAGACCATTTTTAGCGGCATCACTGCTTGCCTTAAAGATAGCAACAGGACCGCCAAGCTTATTCAAATCTGGTTTGGAAGATCAAGCTTTTTCAAAAGCATTGAGAATGCGCAAAGGCTGAGTCAACTGCAGTTGTAAATCCGCCCATAAACATGGACCAGATATCTGATTTGAGTCTTGGCTGAACACCCAGAATATAACGACCTTGACTTTCTTCAGGTGCCACACTGACTTGTTTTTCAGTTCCACTCTCAGCAATAGTCACATCCAAAACAGGGGCTGTTTTTATCCTTGGTTTCTGCATCAACAGCCTGAATCAAATCTGCCCAGTTTGAAATCTCGTAACCATGACCTTAGTAATTTGGGCCGTATATCAACACCAACCTTAGTCAAAGCACTATCTGGAATATACTAAAGTTATTACTTTGCGTATCACGAACACCCACCTTGCATGAAAATCAAAATCCAGAAAAACGACTCCTAAAATGAAGTTATTCATAGGACCAGCAAAGTTAGTGATCATTTTACCCCAGACAGTCGCATTTTGATATTGGACATCTAAGGGGCGATACGAACTTCCGTTCCATCAGCTTCTACAATGGTCACATCATGATCAACTGAGAAGGTCTTCTTCTTCCAAGACCAAGCCTCTAATAAAGAGTTTATCCTCAAAATCAAACTGAGTGACCTGCATAGGCAGAGCTGTCTGGTCAACCTTTTTACCAGAAAGATTGATACGCTTGACCTTGCCATCCGCTACCAGTGTTAAGCTCGCGGGAGTTCAGTCTTGATTTCTGTCGTATCTTCACCCCAACCTGCCATACAGACGTACCCACCAAGTGGCAGGAGACGAGATGATAGGCGGTCCCATCTTTTCCGATATGGGCAAAAGATCTTAGGTCCCATCCCGATGGCAAACTCACGAACCAAAATCCCAGACTTTTTAGCAAAGTAGAAATGGCCGAACTCGTGAACCACCATGATAATTCCAAAGACTAGAACAAATGTTAGTAATCCTATCATTTAATTTCTGTTCACCTTTCCTTAAAATAAGCCAAAGAGGTGCATAATCGGGAAAACAGCCAGCATACAATCAAAACGATCCAGTACCCCACCATGACCTGGAATAAACTTTACCTGAGTCTTTGACACCAAAGTGACGTTTCATAGCACTTTTCAATCAAATCTCCCAACTGACCAGCTATACTAAAGAAAATAGCAAAAGACCATCATTTTGTAAATCCCATAAGGTAAAAGCGACAGTACTATCAACTAGCATAAAGATCAAAGTCACTAACATAGCAGCCAAGATACCTCCCTAGCACCCTCTATGGTCTTGTTAGGGGAAACTCTCGGAGCTAGCTTTCTCTACCAAACTTCATCCTACTAGATAGGCACCACTATCGGTTGCCCAGACCATACAAAGTCCCAAAAGCGCCTTTATCCAAACCTGCAATACGAGCATCAACCAAAGCATTAAAGCCAAAAGCCAACATAAAACTCGTGGCAATCGGAAAAACAGCATCCTCAATGGTATAGTTCTTGCTGAAAAGACTGTCGCTCCCTAGCATGACGAGGATCACGACTCCATAGGCTACAACATTCCCATCTACAGGTAAAAACTTCCAGTAGTTTTCCAAAGGCACGGTCAGAGCAAAGGTCGCTAGTAAAGTCAAGAGCCCTTCAGGCGTCATGGTATTTAACCCCTTCATACGAAGCAACTCATGGACTCCCAACATAGCCACAAAGTCCCCATACGCAATCTGGAGCCATAAGCCACATCATCAAGATTGGGATAAAAGATAATGCAAAGGCGCAAGATATAAGGGTTCTCTTTTTGTAAATCCTGTATCATAATATCTCCTAAACTCCTCCAAAGCGACGGTTGCGACGATTGTACTCGATGATAGCTTCTTTCAAGGCTTCCTCATCAAAGTCAGGCCACAAGACATCCGTGAAATAGAGCTCACTATAAGCGCTGCCATGGCAAGAAATTACTCAAACGAAGTCTCCCACTGGTCCGAATAATCAAGTCAGGATCACGCAAGACTTTTTGCAAATGTCCCAGTAAAGAGGTATTCCCCAATCAACTCCTCGGTGATATCACCAGGATTGATCTTAGCATCTAAAACATCCTGTGCAATCAACTTGACTGCTTGTGTAATCTCAGCTCGTCCACCATAATTAAGGGGCAAAAGTGAGAATCAAACCTGTATTTAACGGTTAGCTCCTCTGCTTTTCAAAGCATCAAAAGGTCTCTCTAGGCAAACGATCAGTCTCCCCAATCATCTGAATCTTCATGTTCTTTTGATGCAATTCAGGGACATGCTTTTGTCATAAAAACTCAACTGGTAGGTTCATGATAAATTTGACTTCTTGGTCTGGACGAGTCCAGTTTTCAGTTGAAAAAGCGTAAACTGTCAAAGCCTTAACGCCCATATCACTAGCTGCGATTGCTACCTGTTCTCAAAGCATCCATCCAGCCTTATGTCCAAAAGACACGTGGTTGCATCCGTTTTTGGCCCAACGACCATTACCATCCACGATCACTCCGATGTGGGCTGGCACCATTTCTCTGGTGTTTCTGTCACTTTTATCTTTTTAAAAAATCCAAACATGATTGTATTCCTATTCAAAAATCTATCGTTTCATTATACCATATTTTTCACTTTTCTTCTATCATCTTCTCTTATTCTAAGGCGGAATTCAGCTCATATTTCTAAGATTACAAGCCTTGCATTTTCCCTAGAAAGTTGATACAATAAACGTATAAAGATTCGATCCTTGTTCAGTCACAGGGATTTTTATTGAAAAAGGTTTTTATCATGTCAAAAGGCACTCCAACGTAAAAACAATTAGAAACAGCCTTCGTCGCTCAGGTGCATTTTCAAACACTGTAAACAAGGGTTGTCGAAGAAACAAAAAGTTGTGAAAGCATGCTGAAAAAGCAGCAAGCGATGCAGGTAAAAGTTGTCTCTAAAAGGTAGAAAAAAACTGTAGAAGCAACCAAAGAGCAAGCTCAAAAAGTTACTACTTCTGTGGAAGATTTCGAGCAAACCTAGGGTGGACTTTCAGTTGACCGCGCTAAAACTTTCTACGATGAAGGGAATCAAAATCTGCAGCTGACTTCAAAAACTGGACGAAAAAAAGAACTCCCTTGCTTTGAAAGGAATCGGTCCAGCAACTATCAAGAAATTAAAAAGAAAACGGCATTAAGTTCAAGTAATCTTTCTTGTTCCCTTGCCTTTTCCGTCAAAAACTTGTTAAAAATAAAAGCCATTAGAGGTGTTTTGAATCCACATTTTACAGAAAGTGGCGGTGCTGAGAAGTCCACAAATGTGTCAAAACTGGTTGCTAATGGATGAAATTAAAAATTGAAATATAAATCTTTTTGTTTCCTTTTAGGACAGGGCAGCGAGTTGCAGGCTGTACTCAAGTACCCCAATGCGAGCTAACGACGTCATAAAGGAGAAACAATGAAGACAGAGTTGCAGGGCTCTGCCCGAAATTGGGTGGTACCGCGGATAAACACATTCGTCCCTGTCAGATTGATGGCAGGGGCATTTTAGTAAAGCGAGGAAGAAGAATGACAAGAGCTGAACTGCCAGAACAAATCGAAACGGAGCGTCTGGTCTTACGAGTCCGTACAGTGGCGGATGCCGAGGATATCTTTGACTATGCTAGTCTCCCAGAAGTCTCTTACCCAGCTGGCTTTCCGCCCGTCAAGACCTTGGAAGATGAGATTTATTACCTAGGACATATCCTTCCCGAGCGTAATCAAAAGGATAATCTACCAGCAGGCTATGGGAATTATCGTTAAAGGAACCGATACAATCATTGGTTCTGTCGATTTCAACGTCGCTACGAAGACGATGTACTGGAGATTGGCTATACCTTGCACCCAGACTATTGGGGGCCGCGGTTATGTACTGAAGCAGCGCGTGCCTTGATTGATCTGGCTTTTTAAAGAACTAGGCCTTCACAAGATAGAACTGACTTGCTTTGGCTATAATGTCCAAAGTCAACGTGTCGCAGAAAAACTTGGATTTTCCCTCGAAGCTCGCATAAGAGACCGCAAAGATGCTCAAGGCAATCGATGTGATGATTTGAGATATGGCTTGCTGAAGAGTGAGTGGGAAATGTTTAGTAATTAAAAGAGAACTAATTATGGCAAAAAGAAGTAAATACTGATTTATGGGTTCATGAACTTTTGAAAGAAGCAGAATTCGTGAAAATTTTTGATGCACAAGGGAAGCAATGTTAAAGAGATTGATGAAGCTCTGAAAAACTGCCTCGAAAAAGGAACTGGAAATTCAGGTTTTCCAGAATACGTTGGAATTGTTAAAGATTTTTTTAATCATTATTGAGGATAAACCTGGATTATCAAAACATATCAATTATACAGATGATGACTTTAATTGCTGATGATATTAAATCAAACACAGACTCATGCAGTTAAACGGAGCCGTCTTTTATGCTAGGCATTTAGCAGATAAGGTTAGTTACAAAAATCATTGCTGTGGGAATTAGTGGTAATGAAAAACACCGCATACTCCTGTTTTTTGTAAATGAACGTGGTGAATATTTTGAACTTGCTGACATTGAAACTTTGATTTCTTTCTCAATAGATAATATTGATGAGTATTACGTAAAAGAGATTCTTCAAGAAGAAACCAATTTTGAAAAAGAAACTGCTGAGATTTTTAAAAAGATGCAGCGACTTTACATAATGATTTGAGAAATTACAGGGCAATATTGAGGAAAAGAATAAACCTCTAATTGTTTCAGGAATCCTGTTAGCATTGAGAGAAACGGAGCATGAAAACTTCTCTTTGGAAAGTTTAACTGGAGATACTGTAAAACAGACGGCTCAAAGATTTATACTGCCATCAAGTCTAACCTTCAGCGTGCTAATGTATCTCCCGAAGTAAAAAGATAAATTACTTTAGTCAGTTTGCTATCATTAGAGACGATGTAAAAATTAATGAGAAAAATGCTAATCTAGGTAAAACACCTATCAAATACTTTACAGAATTTCTTTATAAAAGTATCTACCAAAGTTTAAGATATTACAATTCTGCTGAGGATTATCTTGGTCGTTTTTACGGGGAATTTATGTCATACTCTGGAGGAGACGGTCAAAAATTTAGGTATTGTCTTTAACACCAAAAACATATAACACAACTTTTTGTGATTTAGTTGATTTAAAAGCCGACGGATAAGGTTTTTGATCCGACTTGCGGTACAGCAGGGTTTTCTAATTGCCGCTATGCATGATATGTTAACAAAAGCAGAAAGTGATTATCAACGTGACCAAATCCGGAAATATCAGCTCTTCGGGATTGAAGAACAATCTTATATGTTTACAATTGCTACGACAAATATGATATTACGCGGTGATGGGAAAAGTAACCTTGAAAACCAAGACTTTCTACGCCAAAATCCTAGTAAGCTTCAGCTAAAACAATGCAACGTTGGCATGATGAATCCGCCATATTCAATGGGGTCGTCAGCCAATACCGAACTATATGAAATCAACTTTACAGAACATCTGTTAAATTCTTTAGTCGAAGGTGCAAAGGCGGTTGTTATTGTGCCTCAGTCCACCTTTACAGGAAAGACCAAGTTTGAAAAAGAAACTAAACAAAATATTTTAAAACACCATACTTTAGAGGGTGTTATCACACTTAATAAGAATACCTTTTATGGCGTAGGAACAAACCCTTGTATTGCAGTATTCACAGCTGGTATACCGCATCGTCCGGAAAAAGAATGCAAATTTATCAACTTTGAAAATGATGGTTTTGAAGTTTCTAAACATATCGGTCTGGTTGAAACAGCTACAGCTAAGGATAAAAACAACACTTGCTTGATGTCTGGTTTGATCGCACTGAAGCAGAAACTAAGTTCTGTGTTCAAACAACAATTGAAGCTGATGATGAATGGCTTCACTCTTTCTATTACTTTAATGATGAAATTCCTTCTGAGGAAGATTTTCAAAAGACCATTGCAGATTACCTCACTTTTGAAGTCAATATGATTACTCATGGCCGAGGTTATCTTTTCGGAATAGAAGAAAAAGAGAATTATCAAGAAAATACCGATATTGAGGAACTTCCGATGGTAGCGGAAAAAGGTGACAAGTATGAATGAAATTTCTAATTTTGTCCTTTATACGACACCTAATGGTGATGTTAATTTAGATATTCTCTTACAAGATGAAAAATCTTTTGGTTGACACAAAAAGGGATTTCTGAGTTATTCGGAGTTTCTAAATCAACAGTTAGTCACCATTTATCAAATATTTATAGTGATGGCGAGGTTAGATAAGCTGGCAACTGTTCGAAAAATTTCGAACAGTTCAAAAAGAAGGGAAATAGAGCGGTTCAGCGCGAATTGGAGTATTATAATCTTGATGCTATCATATCAGTTGGTTATCGTGCTAACTCAACAAAGGCGACACAATTTCAATTTGGGCAACGAATACCTTAAAAGAATTTATTATTAAGGGGTTCGTACTTGATGATGAGCGTCTTAAACAGGGACAAACGGTCTTTGGTCAAGATTACTTCCGTGAACTCTTAGAGCGAATCCGTTCCATCCGTGCCAGTGAACGCCGTATTTATCAGCAAATAACCGATATTTTTTTGCGGAATGCGCTATTGACTACGATAGAAATTCTGAAATCACTAAGAATTTCTATGCTATGGTGCAGAACAAGTTTCATTTTGCTATACAGGTAATACCGCTGCTGAGATTATTTATCATAAGGCAGACGCTGATAAGAAACAAATGGGATTAACGACTTGGAAGAATGCACCAGATGGCCGAGTCCTGAAATCGGATGTAACAGTTGCTAAGAATTATTTGCAAGAAACCGAAATCCGTCAACTAGAGCGTACCGTAACCTCTTACTTCGACTATATTGAAGGTTTAGTTGAGCGACGCAATACCTTTTACCATGCAATCTTTGGCAGAAAGTATTAACCGCTTCCTTTTCTTTTTAATGAATATGACATTCTAGAAGGAAAAGGATCTATTTCTAAAAAACAGGCAGATGAGAAAGCCAGTCAAGAATATGAGAAAATTCAACCGCACCCAGAAAAATCGTATCTGATTTTGACAAGCAAATCAAAACAACTAATGGCAGGTGACAAAGATGAGTAGTTAAAATTGACGGATGTGGAGTGGGGAGAGTTTTTATTCGGGAAAAATATTTTCAGAAATTTTTATAGCTAAATCATCTGATTCAAAATGCTCTTAGTGAAGGAGATATCCCTTTGTTGGGAGAAGTTCAGTTAATAATGGATTCTCAAAGGTCTATATCAGGTTTCTGAAAGTAAAATTGTTAAGAAAAATTGTATAACCGTAAGTATGGTAGGAGAGCCAAGAGCTTTTTATCAACCCTATGATTTTACTTATAGTCAAAATATTTTAGTATTGAGAAATGAAATTTTAAATAAAGATATAGTAAATTTTTAATTTCAATCATTAATAACTATCTTATCTCAAAAGGGTTTGGTTATGGTTATCCAGTTGGGTTAAATAGATAATAAAAATAAGCTTATGTTACCTGTCGATTCCCAAGATCAGCCTAACTGGCAGTTTATGGAAGATTACATCAAGCAAGAACAGAAGCAACAAGCTCAGAAAATCATTGATTATTATGAGCGTAAAATTGGTTGAGTTAGCTGGAGATGTGGTAGGACTAGATAAGGTAGAATGGAAAACTATTTAAGCTAGGAGACATTTTTGATTTAGTTACAAAAAAAGCAGTAAAAGGACTTAATCATTTAGAAAAATACATCTGATGGGATTAGCTATGTTGGGAGCAACTAATCGCAATAATGGTGTTTTTGGATTTTGTGAAGCGAAAAGAAAATCTTATATATTCTGGGAATGCTATTGCTTTCATTCGTAACGGCGAAGGTTCAATGGGGTATAGTGTCTATAAAAAGAAGACTTTTATTGCATCACAAGATATAACAGTGGGATATAATCAATATCTGAATGAATATAATGCTAAGTTTATAACTACAATAGCTGATCAAGTTAGAGGAAATATAATTTTGGATATAAACGAAACCAAGAAAGATTGAAACGAGAAACTCTAGTACTTCCTTCCGATGAAAAAGGGAAATCCAAATTTCAATATATGTCTGACTTTGTGAAAAAATTAGAACTTGATAAAAGTCCAGAAGTACTAGAATATATATATATATATATATCAGAATGATGATCATTCTTGAAGAAAAAGTTTGTGAAATTTCTTGGAAAGATTTCTGGATTGAGGATGTTTGTGAAATTAAATCAGGGCATCCGTTTAACAAAAGCCAATCAAGAAATAGGATTGAGACCATTTGTAGGTGCTAGCGATAGCGATAATGGGAGTTACAGCTTTTGTATCTAATAAAAAAATAAAAAGTCTTGATGCAAATGTACTCGGTGTAAATTACAATGGTAGCGTCGTTGAAAATTTCTATCATCCCTACGAAGCTCATTTTTTCTGATGATGTCAAACGATTAAAATGGAAAGACGAAATATACGGAAACAAATATACCTACCTTTTTCTTGAAACAAATGATTTTGTCTCAAAAATCAAGTATGCCTACGGTTATAAATTCAATGGCGAACGTATGAAACGTCAAAAAGATTATGTTACCAGTTACTGAAAACTGGATTGTCAGATTATGACTATATGAAATCTTATATGCAAAAAAACAAGAGTTAGAACAAATTTTTAAGATATTGAACTACTTAAACAAGGAGAAGCAAAAATGAAACAACTTTCACCTAAATACAATCCAGCCGAGGTTGAGGCTGGTCGTTACCAAAAATGGCTTGACGCTGATGTTTTCAAGCCTTCAGGCGATCAAAAGGCTAAGCCTTATTCGATCGTGATTCCACCACCAAACGTAACTGGTAAACTCCACCTTGGTCACGCTTGGGATACAACTTTACAAAGATATTATTATCCGTCAAAAACGTATGCAAGGTTTTGATACACTTTGGCTTCCAGGGATGGACCATGCTGGGATTGCCACTCAAGCTAAGGTTGAGGAGCGCTTGCGTGGTGAGGGCATTACGCGTTATGACCTCGGTCGTGAAAAATTCCTTGACAAGGTTTGGGAATGGAAAGACGAATATGCCACTACCATCAAAGAACAATGGGGCAAGATGGGGCTCTCTGTAGACTACTCTCGTGAGCGTTTCACTCTTGACGAAGGTTTGTCAAAAGCCGTTCGTAAGGTCTTTGTGGACCTTTACAAGAAAGGCTGGATCTACCGTGGTGAATTTATCATCAACTGGGACCCAGCAGCTCGCACAGCCCTTTCTGATATCGAAGTTATCCACAAGGATGTCGAAGGTGCCTTCTACCACATGAACTACATGCTAGAAGACGGCTCCCGTGCCCTTGAAGTGGCGACAACTCGTCCTGAGACCATGTTTGGGGACGTTGCCGTTGCGGTCAATCCAGAAGACCCACGCTACAAGGACTTGATCGGTAAAAACGTCGTCCTTCCAATCGCTAATAAACTCATCCCAATCGTTGGAGACGAGCATGCAGATCCTGAGTTTGGGACTGGAGTCGTGAAAATCACACCTGCCCACGATCCAAACGACTTCTTGGTTGGTCAACGCCATAACTGACCACAAGTCAACGTCATGAACGATGACGGAACTATGAATGACTTGGCCTTCGAATTTGCAGGTATGGACCGTTTCGAAGCTCGTAAGGCAGTCGTTGCCAAGTTGGAAGAAATCGGTGCCCTCGTTAAAATCGAAAAACGTGTCCACAGTGTTGGTCACTCAGAGCGTACAGGTGTAGTGGTTGAACCACGCTTGTCTACGCAATGGTTCGTCAAGATGGACCAATTGGCCAAAAATGCTATTGCCAACCAAGATACAGATGATAAGGTAGAATTCTACCCGCCTCGTTTCAACGATACCTTCCTCCAATGGATGGAAAATGTCCACGACTGGGTTATCTCTCGTCAGCTCTGGTGGGGTCACCAAATCCCTGCTTGGTACAATGCTGAGGGTGAAATATATGTCGGCGAAGAAGCTCCAGAAGGTGACGGTTGGACTCAGGACGAAGACGTCTTGGATACTTGGTTCAGTTCTGCCCTTTGGCCATTCTCTACCATGGGCTGGCCGGATGTCGACTCAGAAGACTTCAAACGTTATTATCCAACATCAACTTTGGTGACTGGTTATGATATTATCCCGTTCTGGGTATCTCGAATGATTTTCCAAGGTTTGGAATTTACTGGCAAATCGCCATTCAAAAATGCATTGATTCATGGTCTGATTCGTGACGAGGAAGGCCGTAAGATGTCTAAATCACTGGGCAATGGGATTGATCCGATGGATGTTATTGATAAGTACGGAACAGATAGCCTGCGTTGGTTCCTTTCAAACGGTTCTGCACCAGGTCAAGACGTGCGCTTCTCTTACGAGAAAATGGATGCTTCATGGAACTTCATTAACAAGATCTGGAACATCTCTCGCTACATCCTCATGAACAATGAAGGCTTGACCCTTGAGCAAGCAACTGCCAATGTGGAAAAAGTTGTCAACAAGGAAGCTGGTAATGTCACAGACCGCTGGATTCTCCACAACCTCAATGAAACCATCGGAAAAGCAACTGCTAACTTTGATAAGTTTGAGTTTGGTGTAGCTGGACACATCCTCTATAACTTCATTTGGGACGAGTTTGCGGACTGGTATGTTGAATTGACCAAGGAAGTCCTTTATAGCGAAAATGAAGAAGAAAAGTCATCACACGCTCTGTTCTCCTTTACACCTTGGACAAGATTCTTCGTCTCCTTCACCCAATCATGCCATTCGTGACAGAGGAAATCTTTGGACAAATCTCAGAAGGTTCTATCGTTACAGCAGAATACCCAACTGTCAACCCAGCTTTTGAAGACCTTGTAGCTCATACTGGTGTAGAAAGCCTCAAAGACTTGATCCGTGCTGTTCGTAATGCGCGTGCAGAAGTAAACGTCGCTCCAAGCAAGCCAATCACCATTCTTGTTAAGACAAGCGATAGCGACTTGGAAGCTTTCTTTAACAGCAATGTCAACTACATCAAACGCTTCACAAATCCAGAACACTTGGAGATCGCATCAAACATCCCTGCACCTGAACTCGCGATGTCAAGCGTCATCACAGGAGCAGAAATTTACTTGCCACTCGCTGACCTCCTCAATGTCGAAGAAGAACTGGCTCGTCTCGACAAGGAACTAGCCAAATGGCAAAAAGAACTGGATATGGTCGGTAAGAAGCTCTCTAACGAACGCTTCGTAGCCAATGCCAAACCAGAAGTCGTCCAAAAAGAACGCGACAAACAAGCCGACTACCAAGCTAAATACGACGCAACCGTTGCGCGTATTGATGAGATGAAGAAGTTGGTGAAATAAGCTATGAACCTCGGCAATTTGCTGGGGTTTTTGGTACAATAAAAATATCACTAATAATGAGGTTTTAGTATGACTATAAAAAGTATATTCCATTGATGAAGTTATTGAAGAGCGGACACTCGATCAAGAAAAGGTAAAAACATCCGAAAGTTGTTTGATTTTTGATGGGTGATCAAAGATCTCATCTGGCCGTAAAGTGTATTTTACCTCCTGAAAAACAAACAAACACTTCAGTATTGTTTGACTTTAAAAATCATAGTCCTAAAGACAATTTTGATTTTAAAAAAATTCGCTGATAAATTATTGTCGGCAGAAACGAATGAGGATGGGAAAAAGAAATAAAAACGATTAGAACAGGTATACTGTTTATTGAGCAAATTGGTAGTCATATTAAGTTGATAAAGCTAGAATCGACGAATGCAATTGATCCTGAAACATTTGCTATTAGACAAGATTTAGGATTAGATAATAGTTACTACAAGATTTGTATTTTTGAGAATAATTTTTGATAATGTAACCATTATTGATAAAAGTAATACTGCGGCTAAATTTTGGTATAATAAATTTTTGGATTTAAAAACTTTTAGAGATAGTGATACTAATACTGACACATTGATTAAATTTATTAATAATAACTTATTATTTTTCTGAAGAAGTTATAAATAGAGAAAACTATGAAAAGTTAAAGAGTTATCATTAGAATATATTTTTGAAAGTGTTTCTTTTGACAAGGTTGAACTAACTAATAAATTAGTTCAAAATAATTTTGTTAGATACTAATTGTGAAAAGTGAGATTTTTCTGAAAGATCATTGGATTTAGATTCAGAATTTGATATATCTAAGAAAATGATTGTTAAACATTTTAAAAAATCTTTACAAATATCTGATATAACAAGTATTTATACGGATAATATTATTGAGATGAAAGATAGGGCAGGAAGTAGAATATAATATAAATACAGGTAAGTTAGAGTTGGATATTCAGGCGAGGTATCGCTCACAAGTTTTACAAAATCTTGGTATAGATGAATGACTAGTAATATAGTAACAAAATGGCAAAATACTGCTGCGATTATAGATTTAAATTCTCCTTTACGACAAATTTTTGAATCAAAACAGATTGGTGAAATAAAGTATGGTGGTTACTATATCGTTAATCAAGCTGATATTTGGGTTTTTGAAGAAGAGTTTATAGATACACCAAGTCATAATCTACAACAAATTTTTGATAAATTATGTATCAAAAAATATGATAATATACAATGTTTTGATTTAGTAACTTGTGACTTTAAAGTAGTTACTGAATCTGATGCTGAAAAACTACTTAAAAATTATTAGTTTTAATACCATTAATGGTGTAGAATATGAAAAATTAAAAATTTCTTTTAAAACTTTTGTCTGAGGGAGATTATAGTTCTAAAAAGTGATCGGTATGCCACCTTATAAATATATATGTGTATTGCTTTTTAGCTAATCGAACAAAGAGACAACAAAATAGACTGGAATTTACCTTTGAAGGAGATTTAGATTCTTTTTGTCTTTAAAACTGAATTTGGAAAACAAAAATTTAATCGATGGTTTATTAGAAATTTATGAATGGATTGTTACTGAACAAGAATACAGTGAAGCTTATAAAAGTAAAAGTTGCAGATTGTTCGAAGTTTAATTCTAAAGCACTTGATGAATTGGACTTAATTAAAAAAATCAGCAGAATCTATTTTTAATAGAATCGTTAGTGGAAAAACAGACCATTATTTCGAACTTCAAAATAATTTAAAAAGATGACTTTATAAAAATTTCGACTATGATTAGTGAATCAAATTCAAGTTTAAATACGAAATTATTTGGTTGGTTAACGGCTTTTTCTTTGATTATTTTTGATTTTATAAAAAGAGTGATGGTCAAAGTATATTTGGAAGAATTGCTTGTTCAACTTCAGACTAATGTATTGTTATTACTTTTGATTATGGCTTTTTGTTAATCATCATGATAATGTTTAATTTAGATATTAGAAATATTAGAAAACAATATCAATGTTTAAAAAGATCTTTATGTAAATCAAATGTTTATTTCTAAGGAAGAATTTAACAAATTCATCAAGAAACCATTGTATCGTAACATGTATAACTTATTATTACTAAAGCTTTATTAATTATACTTGTTATAAGATTGTTAATTCTATGAAATATTGTTGTTTTTAGTATAATTTAATATGAGTTCCCATTACAATATTTTTAGAAACCAGCTCACTACGCAACAAATCCTCTACGTTCGAACAGACCTGATAAGTACAACATTGCAACTTTCTTCTCCAGATAATGTGGGAATTGAGTTGGGATTTGAACAGGCCAACGAGTTCAGAGTGGTGTATGTCAATGACTTCGATAAGTCTGCGCGTCAGACTTACTAGCCCATTTATTCAGATATATCTTGATAATCATATTATTCAGTCACTGAAGAAAAACAATTGAAAGGATATTTCTATGCAACCAACTTACACTATTGACAACCCAAACTTGTCTTATGAAGCTAAGCGTGACTTATGGCGCATAGGTTTTGGTCTGCAGAAGGTTGATAATCTAGTTCCATCAGCTTATATGGAATCTTTGGCTGAGAAACAGTCCCGAGGTGAACTGACTTATGAGCAGGTTTATGAAGATGCAACGGCTTATCATCATACCATTGATGCAAGTACGGAGGAGGCAGACTTGGTTTCTTTGCGTATCGTAGAATTATTGTCTCGAAGAGGCTTTAGCTTCAGTCCTGCGACCCTACTTGCTATTCATAAGGAGTTGTTTCAGGATATATTTGAACCCTCGATTCCGGTGGGGCAATTTCGTCAGACCAATATTACAAAGAATGAACCTGTTTTGAATGGTGAAAGCGTTGTGTACTCTGACTACTCTATGATTCAAATGACCTTGGATTATGATTTTAATCAGGAAAGACAAGTTTCATATGCAACACTAACCCAGGCGGATATGGTTAAACAACTCATCAATTTATTTCAGGAATCTGGCAGATTCATCCATTTCGCGAAGGAAATACTCGGACGGTAACGGTCTTTTTTGATTCAGTATCTTCGTGAGTTTGGTTTTTGATATTGATAATCACCATTTCAGCAACATGCCAAGTATTTTCGTGATGCCTTGGTATTAGATAATGCAAAGATTTTACAGAGACGTCCTGAGTTTTTAACAGCTTTTTTAGAAAATCTCTTGCTCGGTGGTCAAAACGATCTGTCTTCAGAAAGAATGTATCTAGATTTTAAATCTCGATCTTTAAAAATCCTAATACTGAGTAAAACATTGAATTTTAGGAAAAAAATGAAATAAATATTTCTACAAGAAAACGTATATCATCAAAGTTTTAGAAACGCTTGATATGCGTTTTTAATTTTTATAGATTGCCTCGTTTAAACTCTATTTATCTCGTACTTTCAGTGCTATTCGGATTTTTATTTTCGTGTACAATTTCAGCCATTCTTGTTATAATCAGCCTATAGGTATCAAAGGAGGTGACTGTTATGGCTGTTTTTGTGTCTTTAGATGGAATTGTGGTAGAAGTACTTGATGTCTTTTCTTCTTTAATAGGGATAGTGAGTTTTTCTTGTGTAAACGTCTTAAAGACAAGAGCAGTTTGTTATGGAACGCCTCGGTCTCGAGGAGATGTTCCAACTTCAAAGTAGTCGCTTGACGACGCAAGAAAAATTACAATTGTTTACCTCCGTGTTTGCTGGCCGTTGTGATGTTTATGCTAAGAGTTTTATCAATGATCAAGGGAAAATTCAGTATTTTCCATCCCTATGATTATGGTTGGAAGCAGTTACCACCTGAAAAACGGAGCTTTCCAGACATTGACGGATTCCGTTTTGAAATATCAACCATGAACATCATCGTATTTTTGGATCGCATAATGAATAAATGATATGTCCTTTTATACCAAACTTATAGAAATTATATAATCTATCTAAAACCAGTTTTCAAGAAATATTTCCTATAATTGAGACCGCGAATAAGTTTCATAAGAAAGAGGCAAAGTGCTAGTTATAGTTATTATATAAATATCATAGTCGTTGTGTTGGAGCTCTTTTTGAACCGTGAAAATCAGTATTTTTTTAAGTAATTAACCGTTACTATTGCTAGAAATTATCATTAAAAAGTGATAAATAGAAAGTAATATCAATTTGTAGAATTTGTAGAAAAACGGAAGGTATTTACATGTAAAAAGAAATGAAGGTCAATTTGAGAGACAGACCGTGTTACAAGATTTAAGTTAATCAAGTCAGGAAAACATTGGTTTGCGTGCCTCGACGTCTTTATTTGGCTTGTTTAAAGTCATTCGTGGGGTGTTGACACAGCTCAAGTGTCAACAGAGGTTGTTGAAGAACGTTCTTCTGCACCATTAACAGGGAATTGACCTCCTAAGGGGATAGTCGCAGCTGGTTCAGTGATCGGCGGCGGAGCTGTCGTTCAAACTCAGGTCCATGCCAATGAACAAACTGCTGTTGAAAAAGTAATTGAAACAGATAGCACGCTCGTTACTACAGATAAAGTTGTTCTAGGGACAGTTGGACAAGAAAATCAAGGGAGTCCAGCTTCAGATATTGCTTCCCAGTCTATTAGTGAGAGTGTTTCAGTATCTGAAAGTCGATCGCTGTCAGAGTCCATGTCTTCATCGGCATCTGCAAGTACATCTGCGTCAGTGTCAGCCTCAACCTCTGCCTCTACTTTCCAACCTCTACTTCAACCTCTACCTCTACCTCAGCTTCGACTAGTAGCTCTGAGTCACATACTAGATCGGGAAGTCTCTTCAGAAACTGGTTCTACTAGTTCTGTAGATACAAATTCAACTGGTAAGAGTGTTACTAGCGAGCCTTCTAAAACAGAAGAAGTAGCAGCTAAAGATGGAGCTACTATTACTTATAGATCAACCCAGCTAACTTGAATACTCGCTTCAGCGACCGCAGGTGTTTCTGATAAAGTCAATGGCAATACTGCTGATATGTTGACAACAGTAGCGACAGGGGTTGTCACTGCGACTGAGACCGACAAAAAACGAGCAGAGCAAGTACTCAAGAGTCTTTCAGATGAGATTGGAACCCTATCTCGGTCGTCTGGGAAATCGTGAGGGTGCAGAAACTGCGCTTCTAAAAGGAAATGCTACGATTGGAAGCGATTCAAAAATGCTTTTGACGAGATCCTAACGCTGACCTTTAACACTCTTATCTCTGAGGCTACTAGAACACGTAATACTGTAGTAAACACAGTTCTTCGTGCAAGCCTGGGGCGCGTGACTATCGTACTGGTCAACCTTTGACTCGCTCAAATGACTTGCGAGCCTATGATACGAATGCTTCTTTTAGGAACTGCTTTCATACACTGGCAAGGCCAAAAATAATTGTAACGAATGAAAATCAAAGCAGAATATTTTGCTACAGCAGGAACTGCAAATCTAAGTGGTGGTACAGTAACCTTAACACAGAACACAAGTGGGCAAGCTGGTTCCTATACCTTGAAAACTAAGATAGATATGTCTGAGAGCTTCATCCTAACAGGTAAGATCAATCTTGGTAATGCCTATGAAGGCCATTTTAATGGGCACGAAGGTGGCGATGGGATTGCGACAGTATTTTCAACGGCTGAACCTGGAGTCATTGGTAATGGAGGAAAGCAACATAATGGTTCAGGTGGCTCTCTTGGTATGGGAGGGGACAACCTCAAAGGTTCCTTTGGTTTTAAGTTGGATACCTATCACAATACTAGTAGAACTAATTCTATTGATAAAACATCTTCCGATCCAGGGAGTGTAAGCCGTGGTGGCGCCTTTGGTGGTTATATCTATAACTACAACGGTTCAAATCGTGCGGCTCAAGGGAGTGTATATCCAGTAATACGATCATTTGCTAAGTTGAGTCAAAATCCAACGGATAATTCTCTCAAAGATTACCAAGTATCTTATGACGGTAAAACAAAAGTCATGACTGTTACCTATAACGGTCAGAAGTGGACCATGAATCTGCAATCTGATAAAATTGCAGTTTCAAGTGATGCGAACGTACCAGGGAATCCTGATTCAAAAGATATTAAGAACGAGAATACTAAAAGAAGTTTATTGGATAACGCTGGAAATCCGGAAGAGTTATCCCTAGCTCTCTTTGCTTCTACAGGCGGTGCATACAACTTGCAACAGTTCAGACTAGAAAAGTTTGAATATTCTGCTAAAGGTGCTTATGTTACAGTGAGATTCATTGATGCAGATACGGGAAAGGAAATTCCTGGTAAGAATGAAGTTCGATTCAACACTCTGCGGGTACAATTGTTGATCTTTTCACAATACCTAAACATTAAAGGTTATCAACTAAAAGCCACCAACGTTGCAACTGCAAGAGGCTATGTGTCAGGAAATACTGTTAAAGTTATTGAAGGAAAACAAGGAATTACCTACGCCTTCCATCAACTCAAACAAAATGAACTTTACAAGGCGACTGCAAAAGTTTCAACCATCTATACGGTACAAGGTGAAACCACATCAGATCTCTCTGTTGTAAATAACTTTGTGACTATCAATCCTGTTGATAGCTCAACACCGGCTGTAACTGGACATAGCATTTCTTGGGTAACGCCAATCTCTACAACTGCAACTGGAAATCAGACAGCTACTGCCCTAGTAACTTACTCAGACAAATCAACTTCAGAAGTAACCATTAACTATACTGTTTATCCAAAGGTTGAAGCCAAAAACCACCAATGGTGTGAAAGGTCAATTTTATGCCTTTAAAGGAACGACAGGTGATAAGCTAAGTAAAGTTCCTGGAGGAGATTGGGCAAATAATTATGGTAGAGATACTTATTTGTATACCAATGTTACTGAACTTCCAACAGGAACCAAAATGGTCCTATAGATATAAATTAAATAACACAGGGCTGAGCAAACAACTGATGTTGGGACTCTGACTTTTGGTGAAGTATGGTACACAACTAAAGAGGTAGTGAATGTAGAACCTGTTAGTCACCATACAACCTATACTCTTAAAGCTGTTTACCCAAATGGACGTTACGGTACAGTATCATCTAGCAATCCTTCATTGACAAGTGAAACTAGTTTTGACTATACTGTGAGTTGATCCAGTAGCCAAACAGGTATATGTTACAACTGCAGGTGACAAGACATCGCTAGCAGACATCATTGCGAATCCAGGAAATGCACTCAAGAACTCTGATGCTGGAGTTGCAATACCAGCAGGTACGACTTTTAGATGGGACCAAACTCCTGATGATGCTATGGTTGCAAATCCGGGATTCTATACTAGAAAAGTTAGTGTGACCTGCCTCAAGGTTCTCAATCGGTTGCCGGAAACAGTGCAACATTTCCTGTTATCATCAGGTCAATCCTCAAGCACCACAAATCTCAGCAGATCAGGTAACAAATACAGGAGGACTTCCAAACCGTGATATTACTGTAACAAACGCTTTACCAGGCGCATCAGTAACCTTAACAATCAATGGCAACCAACTTTCACCGAAAACAGCAGATAGCAGTGGAAGAGTGACATTTACTGCAACTGAATTAGCAGACAGTAACGGTCTCCTTCCAACAGGAAATGTAACAGTTAAAACAAAGCAAGGGCTTCCCTAATCCTGTAACGAATGCGAATGAAACATTGACATCAGATGTAAGAACAGTTGCTATTACACCTGAAACAGAAAAGCCACAAGTTATTGATACGGTAGTCGAAGTAGAGAATGACGATAACACATGGTCAGTTACTCCTAAAAACAATGAATAATGGCACTCTGAATACACATTCTACTCTGGAGATTCATTAAAATTTACCGCTAGATTCAAAAGATAACAGTGGCGTTGTCAAAAAATACAGAAGTTCGTGGTGGAGAACCAGGGACTCCCTGCAATTAACAATCTTTTCCATAATGATACATGGGGAACAACTGTTATCAATAAAGTCACAGCTAAGACTACAGCTACTGATAGTCAACCAGCTGTGACAACCGTTACAGGTACTATTAAACCTGACTTGGACTATGCTTCTGGAAATAAAATTACACGCTCTATAACTGCAGATGATTTTTCAAATCTCCGATCAGACGGAACTACCTTTGTTTTGAAGCAGGGTCAGTTGAAAGATAGATTGGGTGAAGTGAAGATTCCCCAATAACAGTTCGAGATATCAGCAATTTAACTGATACAGACAAAAACTATCAAAACTGCTGTTGAAAAATGCATATCCACAGGCTGAACATCGCATCAAAACCTATGCTCAACAGAGCAATGGGGATGTGTTGATTACCTATAAAGATGGAACAACAAGAACAGTTACCCCTACACTAGAGCAAAATTATAAAACAAGAACAGAAACACCATTTTACGCAGTTGCTGGAGAGAAACCTGCGGCTTTGACTGCTCGCGACTTTATTCGCTCAGCTGATGGCACAGAATTACCTTCAAATACAAGTGTGGTTTGGAAACAAGGGACTCTAGATTTATCAACACCTGGTGATAAAACAGCTACTTTGACGGTTACCGATTCTAAAGGTACATCTAAAGATATCGCTTACAAATATACTGTTTATCCAAAAGTTGAAACCAAAACTCACAATGGTGTGAAAGGTCAATTTTATGCCTTTAAAGCAGTTCCGGGTAGTGATACAACTGTTGGAGGAGGCTATGCTAATAATATAGGTGGCAATTCAAACCTCTATATCAATAGTAGTGACCTTCCATCAGGTACTACATTCTCTTATGAATATCGCCTGAATAACGATCCAAGTGCCACATTGAGTAAACAAGATGGCTCACCTGAATTTAGTACGGTATGGCATACAACAGGTGATAATCCTGTGTCCCACCATACAACTTACACAGTAAGGGCGACTTATCCAAAAGGACGTTTTGGGGATGTTTCAACAAGCGATCCAGCCTTGACAAGTGAGACAAGCTTTTGATTATACAGTTGTTGATCCTGTAGCTAAACAGGAGTATGTTACAACTGTGGCAAATAAAGGCTCCATTAGCAGAGATTATTAAAAATCCAGGAGAGGCGCTTAAAAATTCGAACGAAAGTGTATCCTTCCCAACAGGAACTACCTTCAGTTGGGTTCAGGCTCCTGATGATGCTATGTTGGCAAACCCTGGGGTTTATACGAAAAAGTTACAGTCACTCTTCCACAAGGATCCTACAATGGAGCTGCTAATAGTAGAACGGTAGATGTAACCATTAAGGTCAACCCACAGGCACCAGTTATCTCAGCTGCTTCTACTAATGAAACTGGTGGCTTGCCAAATCGTTCGATCGTCGTTACGAATGTAACGCCTGGAGCTCTTGTAACCTTGACTCTAGCTGGGTATACGTTCGAGAAGAGAGCTGAAGATAATGAAACAAGTGTAACCTTCAATCCGAAGGATTTGAAGAAAGCTATGATGGCAACAATGGTCTCCTTCCGACTAGAGATGTAACAGCTAAGCAAGAAAAAACAGTAACACTTCCAAGTGGTGGAACTGAAACCTCGAGTTCGTCTCACAACGACGAAGACGATTACCAAGGAAACTGTAAAACCGACGATTACCTATACTGTCAAAGTTAATGGCCAAGAACCTAAGAAGGATAGCAATGGTCGTTACTTGTTCTTTGCTGGAGACACGATTCAGATTACTTATACAGGTAAAAGATAATAGTGGTAAATTAGTCACACTGAAGGTCTCTGGTAATAGTATAGATTTGACTGACTTCTTCGAAAATAGACCTGAATGGGGGAACTGGTCCTATCACAAACATTATCAATACCTTGACCGATGATAATCAGACTACCTTCACCATCAATGCGGTTGCTAATGCAGATCTTGCGTGGAGCTCAGGAAATCACTGGGGACGTTGGCTAACGGCTACAGATCCGAGTGGGAATACTATTGCTATTGGAGAAATCAGTGTTCAACAAGATCAGTTGCAGAACTTGTTTAACAAGCTTTGCGATTGACTTGACTGAAGTCAAGGATAAAAATCATTTATCTGAAGAATATAAAAAGAAGTTCGTGAAAAATCAGAAAAGCTCACGATAAAGTGACTCCAAACGGTCGCGATCGTATTTCTAGCATTGATGTGAGTGAGGATGGAATTGCAACTGTCTACTATAAAAGATAACGCTAAAGTAACATCTGGTAGTCAACCATATGCACCGACGGTCTATAGTCAAGATGAAACTGTTTCAGACAAGAAATATCGTTCTGAGTCAGCCTCAACGAGCGCAAGTACGTCAGCAAGTACATCTGCTTCAACAAGCGCAAGTACATCGGCTAGCACATCCGCCTCAACAAGTGCAAGCACGTCAGCAAGTACGTCTGCATCAACAAGCGCAAGTACGTCAGCAAGCACGTCAGCTTCAACCAGCGCCAGCACGTCAGCAAAGTACGTCAGCAAGCACATCGGCAAGCACATCCGCCTCAACGAGCGCCAGTACGTCAGCAAGTACATCCGCCTCAACAGCGCCAGCACGTCAGCAAGTACATCGGCTTCAACAAGTGCCAGCACGTCCGCAAGTACATCCGCCCTCAACAAGTGCAAGTACGTCGGCAAGCACGTCAGCTTCAACAAGTGCAAGTACGTCAGCAGTACATCCGCCTCAACAAGTGCAAGCACGTCAGCAAGTACGTCAGCTTCAACAAGTGCAAGTACCTCAGCTTCAACGAGCGCAAGCACATCAGCAAGTACGTCAGCATCAACAAGTGCCAGCACGTCAGCCTCAACAAGCGTCAGCACCTCAGCAAGTACGTCAGCTTCAACCAGCGCAAGCACATCAGCAAGTACGTCAGCTTCAACAAGCGCAAGTACCTCAGCAAGTACGTCGGCTTCAACCAGCGCAAGTACATCAGCAAGTACGTCAGCTTCAACCAGCGCAAGTACGTCAGCAAGCACATCGGCTTCAACAAGCGCCAGCACCTCAGCAAGCACGTCAGCTTCAACAAGCGCCAGCACTTCAGCAAGTACATCCGCCTCAACAAGTGCAAGCACGTCAGCAAGCACGTCCGCCTCAGCAAGTGCCAGCACTTCAGCAAGTACGTCAGCATCAACAAGCGCAAGCACTCAGCAAGCACGTCAGCATCAACAAGTGCCAGCACGTCAGCAAGTACGTCGGCATCAACAAGCGCAAGCACATCGGCAAGCACGTCAGCATCAACGAGCGCAAGTACATCTGCTAGCACGTCCGCTTCAACAAGTGCAAGCACGTCAGCAAGTACATCGGCCTCAACGAGCGCAAGCACGTCAGCAAGTACTCAGCCTCAACGCGTGCAAGTACGTCGGCAAGTACATCAGCCTCAACAAGCGCCAGCACGTCAGCAAGTACATCGGCTTCAACAAGTGCAAGTACGTCAGCAAGCACTTCAGTAAGCACGTCAGCTTCAACGAGCGCAAGTACTTCAGCAAGCGTCAGCTTCAACGAGCGCAAGCACGTCAGCAAGCACATCAGCAAGTACGTCCGCTTCAACAAGTGCAAAGCACGTCAGCAAGCACATCGGCTTCAACGAGCGCAAGCACGTCAGCAAGTACGTCCGCTTTCAACAAGTGCAAGCACCTCAGCAAGTACATCTGCTTCAACAAGCGCCAGCACATCGGCAAGCACGTCGGCTTCAACCAGCGCAAGTACTCAGCAAGTACGTCAGCGTCAACAAGTGCCAGCACGTCAGCATCAACGAGCGCAAGCACGTCAGCATCAACAAAGCGCCAGTACATCGGCAAGTACGTCAGCCTCAACAAGCGCCAGCACCTCGGCAAGCACGTCGGCTTCAACGAGCGCAAGTACATCGGCTAGCACGTCCGCTTCGACAAGCGCAAGCACGTCAGCAAGTACATCGGCTTCAACAAGTGCAAGTACTTCAGCAAGTACATCGGCTTCAACAAGCGCAAGCACGTCAGCAAGTACATCAGCCTCAACGAGCGCAAGCACGTCAGCAAGTACGTCAGCTTCAACAAGTGCAAGTACTCAGCAAGTACATCGGCTTCAACAAGTGCAAGTACGTCAGCCTCAACCAGCGCAAGTACGTCGGCTAGCACGTCTGCTTCAACAAGTGCAAGCACATCGGCAAGCACGTCAGCCTCAACGAGCGCCAGCGCGTCAGCAAGTACATCCGCATCAACAAGTGCAAGCACGTCAGCAAGCACGTCAGCTTCAACAAGCGCAAGTACGTCAGCGTCAACAAGCGCAAGTACGTCAGCAAGCACATCAGCTTCAACGAGCGCAAGTACGTCAGCAAGTACGTCCGCTTCAACGAGCGCAAGCACATCAGCAAGCACGTCAGCTTCAACAAGTGCAAGTACGTCAGCAAGTACCTCAGCCTCAACAAGTGCCAGCACATCAGCAAGTACGTCAGCGTCAACAAGTGCCAGCACTTCAGCAAGTACGTCAGCGTCAACAAGTGCCAGCACATCAGCAAGTACGTCAGCCTCAACGAGCGCAAGCACGTCAGCAAGTACGTCAGCCTCAACGAGCGCCAGCACGTCAGCAAGTACGTCGGCATCAACAAGTGCCAGCACATCAGCAAGTACCTCAGCCTCAACAAGCGCCAGCACATCGGCAAGTACATCAGCCTCAACAAGCGCCAGCACATCGGCTAGCACATCTGCTTCAACGAGCGCAAGCACATCAGCAAGTACATCAGCAAGCACATCGGCATCAATGAGCGCAAGTACTTCAGCAAGCACATCTGCATCAACAAGTGCCAGCACCTCAGCAAGTACATCGGCCTCCAACAAGTGCCAGCACGTCAGCAAGTACGTCAGCCTCAACCAGCGCAAGCACGTCAGCCTCAACGAGCGCAAGCACGTCAGCAAGTACGTCCGCTTCAACAAGTGCAAGTACATCAGCAAGTACATCAGCCTCAACGAGCGCAAGTACGTCCGCAAGTACATCTGCATCAACAAGTGCCAGCACGTCAGCAAGTACATCCGCATCAACAAGTGCAAGTACGTCAGCCTCAACGAGCGCCAGCACGTCAGCAAGTACATCAGCTTCAACAAGTGCAAGTACGTCAGCAAGTACATCCGCTTCAACGAGCGCAAGTACATCGGCAAGCACGTCAGCTTCAACAAGTGCAAGTACATCTGCAAGTACATCTGCATCAACAAGTGCAAGCACGTCAGCCTCAACAAGCGCAAGTACATCGGCTAGCACGTCAGCTTCAACAAGCGCAAGCACTTCAGCAAGTACGTCAGCGTCAACAAGTGCCAGCACATCAGCAAGTACATCCGCCTCAACAAGTGCCAGCACATCGGCAAGCACCTCAGCCTCAACAAGTGCCAGCACGTCAGCAAGTACATCGGCATCAACGAGCGCAAGTACGTCAGCAAGTACATCAGCTTCAACAAGCGCAAGTACGTCGGCCAGCACGTCCGCAAGTACCTCAGCTTCAACAAGTGCAAGTACATCGGCAAGCACATCGGCTTCAACAAGTGCCAGCACGTCAGCAAGCACGTCGGCTTCAACCAGCGCAAGCACGTCAGCAAGTACGTCAGCTTCAACAAGCGCAAGCACATCAGCAAGTACATCCGCTTCAACAAGCGCAAGTACGTCAGCAAGTACATCTGCTTCAACAAGTGCCAGCACGTCAGCAAGTACGTCGGCATCAACGAGCGCAAGTACCTCAGCAAGTACCTCAGCTTCAACAAGTGCAAGTACATCAGCAAGTACATCGGCATCAACGAGCGCAAGCACGTCAGCAAGCACGTCAGCATCAACGAGCGCAAGCATGTCAGCAAGTACATCGGCATCAACAAGTGCAAGTACATCGGCATCAACGAGCGCAAGTACATCGGCTAGCACATCTGCCTCAACAAGTGCCAGCACGTCAGCGTCAACAAGTGCAAGCACGTCAGCCTCAACGAGCGCAAGTACGTCCGCTTCAACGAGCGCAAGTACGTCAGCGTCAACAAGTGCAAGTACGTCAGCGTCAACAAGTGCAAGTACGTCAGCAAGTACATCGGCATCAACAAGTGCCAGCACATCAGCAAGTACGTCAGCTTCAACAAGCGCCAGCACTTCAGCAAGCACGTCAGCATCAACGAGCGCAAGTACATCGGCTAGCACATCGGCTTCAACAAGTGCCAGCACATCAGCAAGTACGTCAGCCTCAACGAGCGCCAGCACTTCAGCAAGTACGTCTGCTTCAACAAGTGCCAGCACATCAGCAAGTACGTCTGCATCAACAAGTGCCAGCACTTCAGCAAGTACGTCAGTTTCAACGAGCGCAAGCACGTCAGCAAGCACATCGGCTTCAACGAGCGCCAGCACGTCAGCCTCAACGAGCGCAAGTACATCTGCTAGCACGTCGGCTTCAACGAGCGCCAGCACGTCAGCAAGCACATCGGCTTCAACGAGCGCAAGTACATCGGCAAGCACATCCGCTTCAACAAGTGCAAGCACGTCCGCATCAACGAGCGCCAGCACGTCAGCTTCGACAAGCGCAAGTACGTCAGCAAGTACCTCAGCCTCAACAAGTGCAAGTACATCGGCAAGTACATCTGCCTCAACGAGCGCAAGTACATCAGCAAGTACATCGGCCTCAACCAGCGCAAGTACGTCGGCTAGCACGTCAGCCTCAACCAGCGCAAGTACGTCGGCAAGCACGTCCGCTTCAACAAGTGCCAGCACTTCAGCGAGTACATCCGCCTCAACGAGCGCAAGTACCTCGGCAAGCACGTCAGCTTCGACAAGCGCAAGTACATCTGCCTCAACAAGCGCAAGCACGTCGGTTGTTACAAGTAACGGAATGCCGGAGAGCTTATCACTTGATAGCTTAGATATCGATAGTGTGATAACATCAGATTCAATTAGCACATCTGTATCACAATCACTATCATTATCAGTAAGTACTAGCCAATCAATGGCTCATTCAACTTCAGCTAGTCAAGCTCCTCAAACTGAAACCACTAAGACACGTAAGCAACTTCCAAATACTGGAACGACAGCTTCAGCTACAAATGCTCTCCTTGGAGTTGTGGCAGGTCTAACAGGATTAGGTTTGATTGCTAAACGTCGTAAGCGTGATGATGAAGAATAAGTCTTGTTTTAGATAGCCTAAAATAGACTAATTAACTAGTCGTAAAACCTCCAAAAGTTTTAAGCTTTTGGAGGTTTTTATGTTCTTTAAAAGTGGGATTCTAGGCTTGTCATGCTTTGTGAAATGATCTAAAAAATGGTATAATGTATAGTGTAAATTTTAAATAATAAGAGCTTTCACTTTTATACAAATTGAAAATAAATAAAATGAGAATTTAGGAAAAAGGGTAGAATTAGAGCATCTAATTAGTGTTGTTATACCTGTGTATAATGTGGAAAATTTGGAAGAGTGCATTCAAACTGTTTTGAATCAGAGTTATAAAAATTATATCTAGTAAGCGATGGTTCTACGGATGCTTCAGTGACAATATGTGAAGGGTTTTCAGATTGGAAACCTATTTCCTACGGACATACTATTGACATGTTCTCTGTGAATCCAGATAGTCCTAGTTAGCGAGTTTTAAATAAACAATCTAGCAACTTATTGAGGTGAAACGGACTACATAAACAGGTAGACTTTAGCAGTATTTCTCAAAATTCTTAACTAGCTATAGCTAATAAAAAGAAACAGAATCCTTGTAAAATATCTAGTTTTTTTCAAACGTTTTTAAGTTTTTTTATTACTTATCTAAAAATTTCTTACTTAACCTGATGATTTAGGTATTTCAAACGGGGTGAAGTTGTATATCATCAATGTAAACACTCGGATACAATAGTTCATTGTAAAAAGAAGTAAGTAAAATTTCCAAATTAACATCTATAATCTATACGATCTATATTTGATAGGAATTGTTTACAATAAATAGATATATTTAGCAGAGTTTAACTTATTTTTGTAATTTTTAGTCAAAAATAAAAATTTATAAGGGGTATATATGAATAAAAAGGCAATTGTTCTTGCAGCAAATCAAGCTTTATGTGAGCTATTTAGAAACAACAATTAAATCGATATGTAGCCATATGAAGCAGATTAAGTTTTATATCCTAAAATGAAGATATTCCAACTGATTGGTTTCAGCTAGTAGAGAATCATCTTGAAAAATAGATTCAGAGATTATAAATGTTAGATGTTCTTCAGCTATGTTTCAGGATTATAAACTTCCAACGGAACATTTAAACTATGCTACTTATTTTCGGTATTTAATTCCGAATCATGTCGTAGAAGATAGGGCCTTGTACCTGGATAGCGATATGATTGTGACACAGGATTTATCAAATTTATTTGAATTGGATATGCAAGGTTATCCTGTTGCTGCAGTTGAGGATTTACCGACAACATCAGAAGGCTTTAATTCAGGGTTATTATTGATAGATAATAAAAGGTGGAGAGAGGAAGATGTGGTCAAGCAGTTATTTGATTTGACTGCTCAACACCATCATGAGGTCTATGGAGATCAAGGAATCTTAAATCTCGCTTTTCAGGATAATTGGTATCATCTTCCTCTAACCTATAATCTTCAAGTGGGGTCAGATAGTCATCAATTTACACTGGGGGATATGGCTTGGTATGGTCTTTTCAAAGGGAAACCAGCAGTTATTCACTATACTACAGGCTTGAAACCGTGGCACCAGCATCATTTTAATCGATTCAGAGAAGAATGGTGGTTTTACTATGGATTGTCATGGGAGGATATTCTACTTAGAAAATATCCTGCAAAAGAAGGATGGAGTGCTCTTGTCTCGCTTCCTTCTTATCAGACAGCTATATACACTAATTCTGTTAAATTACATGAGGTAGAGAATTTGATTAAAGCTCTACCACAGGTGAATTTTAATATTTTGGCCCATAGCTATTTTGCCCCAGAAATATTAATGTTAGAAAAGTATAAAAATGTCACACTCTATCCGTGCTTTGATCCTTTGACACATGAAAAAGTTTTTAATCACTTAGATTTTTATCTAGATATTAACTATGAGGATGAAATCTATAACATTATCCAAAAAGGTAGTAGATAAGGAATTCCTTTTCTATTCTTTCCAAGCGACAAATCATGCACATGAAATTTCTCATTATGTTTTTGAAAATCAGGATGTTCAAGGAATGATTCAGCATATTAAGAACTATTTAGATACTTTAGAAAAAGTAAGGAAAAATTAATGCAAATAGGACCTTTAATCAGTGTTATTGTACCAGTCTATAATGTGGCACCTTATCTAGAACTAGCCTTGGATAGTATAAGACACCAGACCTATCAACACTTAGAAGTCATTTTAATTAATGATGGTTCGACAGATGATTCAGAAAGTATCTGTAAAGGGTATTGCATCTCAAGATGAAAGATTTAGATACTTTTATCAAGAGAATGCAGGAGCATCAGTTGCACGCAATATGGGACTTGATTTAGCAAATGGAGAATACATTACTTTTGTAGATTCAGATGATTGGTTAGAAAGAAATGCTATCGAGTTTCTTTATCAGAATCTTATAAAGTATGATACAGATATAGCGTCGGGAAATTATAATATGTATAATGACAGTAAGCAAGAATTTTCCATTAAAGTTTTTGATAGTGATTATAGGGAGCAAGTTTATGCAGATAAAGAAATTATGCAACAATTTGCTGAACAGGAGATGAAGGACATGGCTTGGGCGTGTTCTGTAATGAAGCTATATAAAAAGGAACTATTCACAGGTTTACGTTTTCCCTTAGGAAAAGATGTTGAAGATACCTTTGTTATTTACAAGGTTTTTCTTAAAGCTAAGAGAGTTGTCCATATGGAGAAGGCTATTTATTGGTATCGGGTAGGAAGAGAAGGTACAATGAATAATGTCTGGACAGAAAAACGAGTAATAAAATGAAATGGAAGCTTGGAATGAGCGTTTAGCTCTTATTGCAATGATGGGCCATGATATATCAGGTCGTATCATTGTAGAGCAACTCGTGCGCTTGATAAATTAGAAGAGGCAGGTTTACAGAATAGTGAAACCTATCGAAGAGTAAAAGAGAAACTCTACGTCCTTTCAAGAGAATGGGAAAAGTAAAAATGTTTGTAGTTGCAAAGAAAACAGATGATAAAGTACCGAAAAATTAAGGAAATTTTTTTCAAAAAAATTAGAGAAGCCTTTAACCGTATTCTATATTGATTGTTTTGACAATCTAGATAGTCTTGAACAAGGGGAGTTGACAGCACTGACATACTTCCTAATTAAAGAAGAGGGGCAACCTCTCTTTTTTAACAATCTACCTTTGCCCCCTTATTGGGAGATAACGACAGATGGCTTAGAAGGTTATGTTTATGACCGAGGTAAAAAAAAAGCACGAATAAAGTTCCGCCAACCAGAATCAGAACGTACTATTGCGAGAGTTTACTGGTATGATGAAAAAGAAACATGTATCTGGATAGATTATTATAGTGCTTATGGCTGGAAAGTTTGTCGTGAACTTTTAGATGAAGAAGAAAAGAGTGTCTTGAGAACTATATATAACTCAGAAGGGAGAGACACTCTGGTAGAATGGTTGCAACAAGACAAAATAGCTTACTTTGATTCGCAGAAGAATCCAACTATTTATCCAAATCGTCATTCTTTTCTCCTTAAAGTATTAGAGAATATAGTAGACAGAGAAGACATTTTAATTTTAGGGAGAAGAAGTGCTCTCTATTCTTCCATCAAGCAAAAAATATAATTACTATTATTTGGCAAATGATAAAAACAGAGGCTGATAAGGTTGCAGATCGAGTTAGTCAGGTTTTTAGTCTTGTCACCTAGATCTTCTGAAGATTCTCCCTATAAACATCTATATGGTTGTGCTTTGGATAAACCAGTTCCAGTTAGACCACAGGCTATGATTATTACGAACTCTGAATGGGTAGAAGGATTGGAGAAACTGCTGCTTCATTTTCCAGAAATTGATTTTCATGTAGGGGCATTACAGAGATGGGGAGCAGACTTACAAATCTATCTGTTTATTCTAACTTATATCTTTATCCAGGAATGAGCTATGACTTTTTTTCAAGAATTACTAGATAAGAGTACATTTTATTTTAGATATTCAGCATGATGTTGAAATTCTTGCCTCTTCTTTACGTGCGGTTGAAAGAGGAATATTACTTTATACATTGGACAATCTGACTCATCATGAAGAATATAAAAACTTGAAACTTGTTTGACGATACAACAGAGACTCTCATTCAAAATGTACGTCAAGTTTTTAGAAAATCCTGATAAGTATCATCAACTTTCTAGAAATCAAGCTCAAATATTAGAATAACTAGTTTAGAAAGATTATCGTACTTTATTTGATAGATGGGAGAAAAATGTGACTGTTTATAATTTTAATCTATTGCTAGGATTTGAACCAAATGGAGTAGATGTTGACAAGCACATCGCCTTAAAATGTTTCGCAAGTTAGGCGTAGAGACATATTTTTGTTTTTACCCATTGGCCAAATAGTGATCAATTAGATTATTTTTATCAAAAGGTTATCGATACAATGAGCTTATTTTTCGCTCAACTTTCGTTTACGGATCATTTAGCCACAGAACCCATTCTTTTCTTCGAGTGATATGGAAATGCTTTTGGGATTGGAAAAAGTCACAGCAAATTGATAGTTCTGACGAAGGTCAATCTTATAAACTAGATAATGGAGAAGTCATCGTTTTCCGATATAGCAAATATTATTTAGATAAGGTTCAGTATGTGGATTACTTTTTCAGAAGGATATTTACTAAAAGAGAAACGTATTCTACACAAAAATTAGTATCCGATTATTTTGTATTGAACTATCAAAATAATCAAATTTCAGCTGAACTAGGGAGACGTGTTTATCATAATCAAGACGGAAGTGTAGCATTAGAGGAAGTTTCTCAGAAAGAGAAACATCTTTTATCTATTAAAAGATAATAGACTAGTGACACAAGAAGAGTTTATAGAAATTTTTGTAAATAATCTTAACTTAAAAAGAAGACGATATTGTAATTATGGATAGGGCCTCGAATACTGATTTTCGCTCGTCCGTTATTGAACAATCATCAGGTGCAAAACTAGGTTTGGTATTTCATTCGGAGCATACTTTTGGTGAGCATCCCTTTAGCTATGAATATTACTATCCTGTAAAAGTATGCTAATCGTTTTTGACTTCATGATTACATCTACTAACTTACAGGCAGAAATTTTGAAGGAGTCTTTTTCAAAAAGAAGGTCAACAAGCACCTGAAAATTTATACTATTCCAGTAGGGAGGCTTGAAGTCTTTACAATATACAGACCAGTTTAGACAACCACAAAAAATCATGACAGCTTCAAGATTGATTTACTCAAAGCGAGTAGATTTAGCTATTAGAGCGGTTGTTTTAGCACATCAAAAGGGTGCGAATATTGATTTTTTTCTATCTTTGGCCAAGGGAATGGAATACAATAGATTAAAAGAGTTAATTCGTGAATATTCGGCAGAGGACTATATTCATTTGAAGGATATACGAAACTAGATGACGAATACATAAAAACATAGACTTATCTAACAACATCTGTAACTGAGACTTTTTGGCTTGACATTGATGGAGGCTGTTGGAGCGGGATTGTCTATTGTTGGGTTTGATGTTCGATATGGTAATGCTACGTTCATCAAAGATGGGGAAAATGGCTATTTAGTTCCTTTTGAAGGTAGAAGTGATCAGGAATTAGTAGAGGATTTAGCTCAGAGATTAGTTGAACTTTCTTCTAAAGATATGGCAGATTTTTCATAGAAAGTCTTATCAGTTGGCAGGTTCTTACCTAGAGGAACACATTGTAGAGCTATGGAATGATTTTCTTAGAGATCAGACTTCAAGAATAGCTATATCTTAGAGAGTTCAATATTCTAATGATAAATTTATAAAAGAGAGCGGGTTATAAGTATGGAAATGAAAGCAATTGTTTTAGGAGCAGATAATAATTATCGTGATAAGTTAGAAACAACTATTAAATCTATATGTGCTCACAATCGTCAATTAAAATTTTATATTTTTAATGATGACTTACCAACCGAGTGGTTTTTTGTTGATGGAAAAAACGCTTGGAGCCATTATCGTCAGAAATTGTTAATGTGAAAATAACAAGTCATAATTTGGGTGAGTATCATTTACCAAACCCAAGTTTAACTTATGCAGCTTTTTCCGCTATTTTATTCCAAAATTTTGTTACAGAGGATAAGGTTTTATATTTAGATTCAGATATAATAGTTAAATCTAGTATAAATGAATTATTTTCATATAATCTTGGAGATAACCCACTGGCTGCTGTATCTGATCCGCTTGATTCTAAGACCTTTAATTCAGGAATGATGTTAATTAATGTTGAATTGTGGAGAAAAAGAAAGTGTAACAGATGTTCTGCTTGACTTGACAAATCAGTTTCATCAAAGAAGTTTACGAGGGATCAAGGGTTTTAAATTGCTTGTTCAAAAGAGCGATGGCTCCCTCTTCACCCAAAGTGGAATTTTATGGTAGGTATGGATACTGTGGCGCGCAACTATCAAATAGATAGTTGGTATAGTGAATCAATAGACTTGGAAAAAGATGTTGCGATTGTTCATTTTACAGGTGAAAAACCTTGGGAAAATATAAATTTAAATCGTTTTAGACAGGATTGGTGGTTTTATTATGGTTTAGAATGGTCAGATATCGTGATGAAGAAGGGGAACTTTAAAAATAGGCTTTTGATTCACTGAGTATCTTCTCCACCTGTATTATATTCAGCTATTTTACAAATACGTGTAATATTGAATCCATAGAATATTTTAATCAAAAAGTTGCCACAAGTTCATTTTTCAATTTTAGCTTACACTCGATTTTTGCACTAATATAATTGATTTGCAAAAATATTTTGAATGTTCGTATTTATCCAGCGTTTAATCAGATGAATTTTATAAAGGTTTTAGAAGAAATCGATTTTTATTTAGACATCAATCATGAGGAGAAATTGCTAATATTATTGATGAGGTCCACCGCATTGGAAAAACCTATTTTGCTTTTTGATAATACTTGTCATAATATGGAAAAAGGCTTCCTTTGTTGTCGACAGTCTCATCCTGAAGATATGGTTTCTAAAAATAGAAAGTTTGATAGATAAAAAGGAGTTGGATTAGATGAAAGAAGAGTTAATCAGCGTAGTTGTTCCTATTTATAATGTGGAAAAAGTATCTTCGTCTTTGTTTAGATAGTTTGTCAATGTAAACTTAGACTAATTTTTGAAGTGTTAATGATTAACCATGGATCACCAGATGATTCAGCAAATATTTGTAAGGAGTATTTGGCTAAAGATAGACGCTTTCAGTACTTTTGAAAAAGAAAAATGGTGGTTTGTCTGATGTAAGAAATTATGGGATAGAACGTTCTAAAGGAGAATTTATTACTTTTGTTGACTCAGATGATTGGCGAAAAGAAACATTTCTATCAGATTTATATGAAGCCACTACTAGGACAGGACCAGACATAGCTTTATCATCTTATATAAAATATGATGATTCAACATCTGTTTATGATATCCCTGATTTTAGGAGATTACTATGAGCGTATTTGGACGTCTGATAGAGGATTAGAGAATTACCCAAGATTGAAATGGAAGATAATTCGTATTCCAATCCATGGGCAAAAACTATTTAAAAGGGAATTATTTCGTACGATTCGCATTCCAAGGTAAGTTAATTGAGGATACCAGAACAAATATTAAATTGTTTCTAGAATCCTCAAGACTTGTTTATATTAATAAATGTTTATATTTTTTATCGGATAAGAGGCGGCTCGGTCATCCAAACTATTACAGAAAAAATTATTAGAAGATGTACTGGATACTTTAGTAGAACGACTGTGTCTTGTTGCGATAAAAGGTTTGTACTCAGATATTTATAGAGATTCTCTTCTGGAATCACTAAAGTTTAGAAGTTATCAAGTTTATACTTGTGACATGAAAGATACGGAAATCTATCGAAGATATCAAGAAATGCTCTACTTAATTGAAAAAAATGGATGAAGAACGATACTGTTTTGACAAATAAAGTCTTTCAGTTAAAAATTAGTTTTTAAATACTTTATTTTTAAATCCTACTAGAGAGAATTTTCATCTTAATTATCTGAGTTATTTTTGTGAAAAATATTGCTATTATTAGTATAAATATTTATTTTATAATTGAAAACACGAAAGGAATTTTCATGAAAAACTATTTTTCATCTATAGTAAAAAAAGGTCTAGTGACTCTTTTTGATTTTTATTTATGTGTTAGGAAGTCATTTGACGTTACCATTTATTGATGTAAATAGTAGGGATTTTTTAGGTGGGTCAACAGCTTATCTTGCTTTTTCGACTGCTCTTACAGGTGGAAATCTCCGTAGTCTTTCCTTTCTCTCTGTTGGTATTTCTCCATGGATGTCTTCAATGATTTTGTGGCAGATGTTTTCCTTTTTCAAAGAGTTTAGGGTTGACATCAATGTCGGTGGAGATTCAGGATAGGCGTCAGATGTATTTAACATTGTTTATAGCTCTCATTCAATCTTTAGCTATTTCCTTAAATCTTCCTGTTCAACAGGTTTACTCTTCTGAACTTATCCTGCTCTTGAATACAACGTTATTGGTTGCAGGAACTTTTTTCTCGGTTTGGTTAACTGACATCAATGCTAGTAATGGGATTGGTGGATCTATGGTTATATTATTAACAAGTATGGTGTTAAATATTCCACAGGATTTGATTGAAGCATTTAGAGTTGTTCATATACCAACTTCAATTTTAGTATCTTTAAGTCTTATGGGGAGTTTTCTTTGCTTATCTATTAGCCTTAGTTTATAGAGCTCGCTATCGCATACCGGTTAATAAGATTGGTTTAAATAGTCGTTTTAAGAGATATTCTTATTTTGAAGTGATGCTTAATCCAGCCGGAGGGATGCCTTACATGTATTTGATGAGCTTTTTAGCCTTACCAACCTATATTCTTTTACTGTTACAGACACTCTTCCCTGCAAATTCAGTATTCTCTGAAATCTCAGTCAAGTATGCAATTGGAAAACCACTTTGGATTTATATGTATATCGGACTTCTTTTTTTCTTTTAGTATTCTATTTGCTTTTGTAAATATGAGTGGGGAACAAATCGCAGAACGTATGAAAAAGTCTGGAGAATATATATAGGAATCTATCCTGGTGAAGAAACCAGCCGATTTTTGAATAGACTAATTTTTCGCTTTTCTATTATAGGCGCTTTCTTTAATGTGATAATGGGAGGTATTCCTATGTTATTTGTATTAGCTGATGAAAAAAATTATTAAAAAAATTGCTATGATTCCAGGTTTATTTATGATGTTTGGTAGTATGATTTTTACAGTCAGAGATGAGCTGAAAGCTCTAAGATTAAAATGAAAACCTATAAACCATTGATTTAGGAGGCTGTCATGTATTATTTTATTCCAGCTTGGTATGGATCAACACGTCCATGGCATGTTGATCTAATTCCATGGTATTATTCTCATTTTAGATTTGAGTTTGATGATACCTTCAATCAAATTAGACTTTTTCAAAGGCAAGAGATACAATCTCGATTATTAGTATTAGCCTATCAACCACATTTACGTTATTTTTTACATAGACATGGTGTATTAGAGACAGAAGTATATTCTGTATTTGATGACTTGCAAGACTTTCAGGACTTACATATTCAAGTTCTTAATATTAGAGATATAGAGTGGGATAGAGATTGTCAATTTCTTTATAGTCCATTTGCAATAGTCGTGCAAAAAAATGGCAAGAAGTATGCAAAGGTAGAACACGGGGTAGAAGGATTTATCAGTGATATCCAATACTTTGATTCTAATGGTCAGATAAGTCAGCACTATATAATGGATGATCGCGGTTTTGTATCGAGTGTCATGTATTTTGATAATGGACAGCCAACTTATCAAGATTATTTGGATCCTAAAGGCATTTGGCGATTTAGGGAGTATATTCAAGAGGAGGAAGAATAGAGGTAAATCCAATATTTGGCTATCGTTTTCAAAAACAACTCCACTACTCTGATATGAGTCAATTGGTTGCAGAATATTTTGATAAATATCAGAAAAATCAGAAAAACAGGATATTTTTATTATTCCATCACATCCTCATCATGACCAATTTATCTTTGATCATATTCCTAGTGAAAAATTTAAAATTTTTGAGCCTTTTTATCAATCGTAATTCTCAGGACAGCTATAGAGAGCTATCCTTATCAGTTGATCGTGCCAATCTAGTATTAGTAGACAGAGAAGATAGTTTACAATTCTTAAAAGAACTATACCCTGAACAATCTAATAAATTTCATCATCTGTCCCCTTTTGATACGCGTTTACGACTGGGGAGAAGTCAAACAAGAAAAGAGTCGATTATTTACTATCAATTAGATTTTTTTGAGGGAAATTGATAGACAAGCCCTATTTCAGGTTTTATCATTTATTGCTGAAACAAAAAATACAGAGGTTGTTTTTGGAGCCTTCTCTGCCAGTCAGGAACAAATGGATGATGTGGAAAATCTAGTTCAAGAAATTATCCAAGAGAAAATTCATGTTGATAGTTTAGAAAAAGGAATAGACTATGGTGGAGCAGAAAATCCTTTAGAAGAAAATCAAGAGCAGGAACTGCGTTTTCAATTTGTAAATTTGAATGATGAGTTGGACTTAATTAAGACACTAGAGTTTGTACGTCTGATTGTCGACCTTAATAAACAACCCCACCTCTATACTCAAATAGCGGGTATTAGTGCGGGGATTCCTCAGATTAATTTGCTTGAAACTGTCTATGTAGAACATTTGAAAAATGGCTATCTAATTTCAGATGTGACAGAATTTTCCAAGGCTGCACATTACTATATAGATAAACTGAAGGAGTGGAATCAGGCATTAGTTTATTCTATTGATAAAATCAAGGAACATACTGGTCAACGTTTCTTAGATAAATTACATCATTGGATTGGGGAGATTACAGATGTCAAAGGACTATAAAATCCTACAGATAGGGATTGATAATTGGACTCATCATTACGAAATTCCTGAAAAATATGGATTGGTATTATTTCTGTCCAAACTCAGCTCTAGCCCTTCGGAAAATGATGGAAATGGAGCGAATAAAGAAATTTCATATTATCTTGATAGAGGATGGTCAGTATTTAGTTGATTTACTGCCTTTTATCCATCATATCGAACCTTATACTCTTTTTTATGATCAAGATTTTCAGACAGCAAATTCTGCTATTCTTGATTTATTAAAAAAGCGATGTGCTCAGGCTGTAGATTTTTCAAATCCCCAGAAATTACTAAATGATTTATCAACCTCTCTTTTTGGTGGGGGATACGGAGATAAATTATTTCCATCAACAATACAAATACATCCCTCTTTTAAAGGTTCTGTTTCTTATCAAGGATTTGAACATGTGACTTTGGATGGAAATTTTAGTGATTCTTTTTCTCAGGTTGCCCATTGGAGCTACAATACCATGGTTGGAGAAGATGTTCCTATTGAATTGTGGTTAGAGTACGAAAAACAAGGAGATTGTGAGTTTAGATTAGTGATTCGTAAAATATGGTCTGGGGCTGTTGACGAATTTTTTGAGGAAGAAATTTACAGTGAGGATGACCTTCAACAAGCGATTGTTGTAGATAATAAGGAAACAAATTTTTATATAACGGTATCTATTGAGGCACGTGGTAAAGGGAAACTTCAATTAGGGAATCTTCACCAGCGTTGGAGTCGAAAACAGTTTGGAAAGTTTGTTCTTGGTGGTAATATTTTACACGATAGTATACGTGATGAGATTAATTATTTCTTTCATCCTGGAGATTTCAAACCTCCTTTGGCAGTATACTTTGCGGGATATCGTCCTGCAGAGGGCTTTGAAGGATATTTCATGATGAAAAATTTGGGCTGTCCTTTTCTTCTTTTTCAGATCCTCGTTTGGAGGGTGGAGCCTTTTTACCTTGGTAGTGAAGAATTAGAAAAATAAGGTTAAGGAAACTATTCAACATTATTTAGATTATCTAGGATTTACTTCTAAAGATTTGATTTTGTCAGGTTTATCAATGGGAACTTTTCCATCGCTCTACTATGGGGCAGCTTTTGAACCGCGTGGCGTTATTGTTGGTAAGCCATTAGCAAATGTTGGGACTATCGCAAGACGGGGCCGTATAGAGGCACCTGGAGTTTTTAATACAAGTTTTGATATTTTGAGACATCAGACTGGAGGAGTTAGCTACCAAGATATGGAGAATTTAGATCGACGTTTTTGGAATACGTTTAAAAAGGCTAACTTTACACAGACAACGTTTGGCCTTTCCTATGAAAGATGAAGATATGGACAGTAAGGCCTATGATCAGTTAGTAGAACATCTTTGTTATACAGGAGCTAAAATTCTATCTAAGGGGACATCGAGGGCGTCACAATGATGATACGGATACAAATGTTACTTGGTTTTTACATTTTTTTATAATATGATCTTGGAAGCGGAGTTTGAAGAGGATACAAATGATTATTAATCAAAGAGAAAAGTATCACTTGGGGAGAGGTGAAAAGGAACATTTATGTATGGTAGCAAAGTAACCTATCATGAGGATGAAACATATTAGTCTTTATAATCCCCTAGTTCCATCAGGAGAGATCTTAAAAACGTGGCACTCTAGTGTGAATTATCAAGCTTTCTAGAGTTCAGCCTAGTCTCCCTTTTGCTTAAAAAGAAAACAGAATTATCAGTTGTGCATGGATTTTGATTGCTATCCTGGGAACGGTATATATCAAGATTTCTTTTTGATAGATATGGGGATATTATTGAAGAGAGATTGAAAAAATGAAAGTTTTTGATTTTACTTATCCAGCAGATACCTATACCTATCAAGTATCTCTTCTAAGTGCTGGATTTGAGTCGATAGATTTTTATTCTTTTTCTATTAAGGAGATTAATCGTGCTTAAAGTTTTTATCAAGATTTCCAACTTCGGAAAGTCAAAAAAGATTTTAAAAAGATTAACGCTCTCAAAGGCAGATAGAATCTCTATCAGATCAAGAATTAGCGGCAAAAACAATGGAGTTCCGTCAGCGTCTTGCTGAGGGGAGACTTTTGGATGATATTCTGGTTGAGGCTTTTGCGGTTGTTCGTGAAGCAGATCGGCGTGTACTGGGAATGTTTCCTTATGATGTCCAAGTTATGGGAGCTATCGTTATCCATCAGGGGAATGTTGCTGAGATGAATACTGGTGAGGGGAAAACCTTGACAGCTACTATGCCTGCTTATCTCAATGCGCTGACAGGTAAAGGAACTATGCTGATTACCCCCAATGAATATCTAGCTAAACGTGATGCCGAGGAAATGGGACAAGTCTATCGTTTCTTAGGATTGACAATTGAGGGTGCCTTTTTACTGATGATCCTAAAGAGAAGATGACAGCAGAAGAGAAAAAGAATTTATGCGTCAGATATTATTTATACAACTAATAGCAATTTAGGGTTTGATTATTTAAATGATAATCTTGCTTCAAATCAGGAAGGAAAATTTTTACCACCCTTTTAATTATGTGATTATTGATGAAATTGATGATATCTTATTGGACAGCGCTCAGACACCCTTTATCATTGCGGGAGCTCCCTCGTTCAGTCAAATCACTATGGTATTATTGATACACTTGTGACAACCTTGGTCGAGGGTGAAGATTATATTTTTAAAGAAGAAAAAGATGAGGTTTGGCTCACTACCAAGGGGGCCAAGGTTGCTGAAAGTTTTCTGGGCATTGATCATTTGTATAAAGAGGAACATGCAGTTTTTGCTCGTCATTTAGTCTATGCGATTCGAGCCCATAAACTCTTTACAAAAGACAAAGACTATATTATTCGTGGTAATGAAATGGTACTGGTGGACAAGGGGACAGGACGTTTAATGGAACAAACTAAACTCCAAGGAGGACTCCATCAAGCTGATTGAAGCAAAGGAACATGTTAAATTATCTCCAGAAACACGGGCTATAGCTTCCATTACTTATCAGAGTCTCTTTAAGATGTTTCATAAGGTATCTGGTATGACAGGGACAGGTAAGGTAGCGGAGAAAGAACTTCTTGAAACTTATAATATGTCGGTAGTGCGCATTCCAACTAATCGTCCCAAACAACGGATTGACTACCCAGACAATCTATATCTTACTTTACCTGAAAAAGTGTATGCTTCTTTAAAATACATTAAAGAATACCATGCTAAGGGAAATCTTTACTAATTTTTGTTGGTTCGGTAGAGATGTCTCACCTTTATTCATCTCTCTTGCTCCGTGAAGGAATAGCTCACAATGTTTTAAATGCCAACAATGTGGCCCGCGAGGCTCAGATTATCTCAGAATCAGGTCAAATAGGAGCAGTTACAGTTGCGACTTCTATGGCAGGACGTGGTACAGATATTAAGCTGGGTAAAGGAGTTGCAGAGATTGGAGGTTTGATTGTTATCGGAACTGAACGTATGGAAAGCCAACGGATCGACCTTCAAATTCGTGGACGTTCAGGTCGTCAAGGAGATCCAGGTATGACCAAGTTTTTCGTATCCTTGGAGGATGATGTTATTAAAAAGTTTGGACCATCTTGGGTGCATAAACAGTATAAAGACTACCATGTTAAAGATATGACCAATCCAGTAGTTTTAAGGGGACGTAAGTATCGTAAATTAGTTGAAAAAAGCTCAACAAGCAAGCGATAGTTCTGGACGCTCTGCACGTCGTCAGACTCTGGAATATGCTGAGAGTATGAATATTCAACGTGATATGATTTATAAGGAACGAAATCGTCTAATAGATGGTTCTCGTGAATTAGAAGATGTTGTTGAAGAAATCATTGCTAGCTATATTGATCAAGTGACCTTTTCAAATTATGGAAGTAGGGAGTTGTTATTTCACTTTATTGTGACTAATATTAGTTTTCATATTAAAAAGTTCCAGAGGATCTGAATATTGCTGATACTAACGAAGTACGTACTTTTTGAAGCAAGTTATTGAAAAAGAACTCTCTGAAAAGAAAGCATTACTTGAGCAATATGGTCTGTATGACCAATTCTTACGCTTTTCTCTACTTAAAGCTATTGATGATAACTGGGTAGAACAGGTAGACTATCTACAACAGTTATCTATTGCGATTGGTGGGCAATCAGCTTCTCAGAAAAACCCTATTGTTGAGTACTATCAAGAAGCCTATTCAGGATTTGAAACCATGAAAGAGCAGATTCGTTCTGATATGGTACGTAATCTTCTAATGGGTCTAGTAGAGGTCACTTCTAAAGGTGAAATCATAACCCATTTTCCATAAAAAGGGGACAATATGACAATTTACAATATAAATTTAGGAATTGGTTGGGCCAGCAGTGGTGTTGAATATGCCCAGGCTTATCGTGCGGGTATTTTTCGTAGCCTGAATCTGCCGTCGAAGTTTATCTTTACAGATATGATTTTGGGAGATAATATCCAGCACTTAACCGCAAATATCGGCTTTGATGATGATCAAGTCATCTGGCTCTACACTCACTTCACAGATATCAAAATTGCACCGACCAGTGTGACGATAGATGATGTGTTAGCTTATTTTTGAAGGCGTAGAAAAGCCGTCGTGAAAGAAATGGGAAAATTGAACGAATCTTCTTCTCAGATGAAGACAAGTTTATCACTTGTTATTTAGTCGATGAGGAAAAAGATTTCGTCCAACACGTAGAGTATGTATATGCCGGTAATTTGGTTCGCAAAGATTACTTTACTACACGCTACTGTACAGAGTATTTTGCTCCTAAAGACAATGTAGCGACACTCTACCAAAGAACCTTCTACAATGAAGATGGGACTCCGGCTTATGAGATGTTCATGAATCAAGGGACAGAGGAAGTCTACCGTTTCAAGGATCGCATTTTATACGGAAGCCTGCCTTACTCCGTTATTTCATGCAAACTCTTGGGTTAAAGCAAATCAGATCTAGTGATTTTTAGACCGTGAGACAGGGATTGGTCAGGTTGTTTTTGAGGAAGCGCAAGCGGCGCATCTAGCGGTAGTTGTTCATGCGGAGCATTACAGTGAAAATGCGACAAATGACGATTATATCCTTTGGAATAACTATTATGACTATCAGTTTACCAATGCAGATAAGGTCGATCTCTTTATCGTTTCAACAGATCGTCAAAAGGAAGTCTTAGAGCAACAGTTTGCTCGCTATACCTCGCATGCTCCTAAGATTGTGACCATTCCAGTTGGAAGTGTTGATCAATTAACAAAACCAAAAGAGAGCCGTAAACCATTTTCTCTCATTACAGCTTCGCGTCTAGCTAAGGAAAAACACATTGATTGGCTCGTGAAGGCTGTTATTGAGGCTCATAAGGAATTGCCAGAATTAACCTTTGATATCTACGGTAGTGGTGGCGAAGAAGGACGTCTTCATGAGATTATCGTTGCAGGTCAGGCAGAAGAGTATATTAAACTCAAGGGTCATGCCGAACTTTCCCAAATCTATTCACAGTATGAAGTTTATCTAACTGCTTCTACAAGTGAAGGATTTGGGTTAACACTCATGGAAGCAATTGGTTCGGGCTTGCCATTGATTGGTTTTGATGTTCCTTATGGAAATCAAACCTTCATCGAAGATGGCGAAAATGGCTACTTGATTCCAAGCTCATCTGACCATGTCGAAGATGAAATCAAGAAAGCTTATGCAGAAAAGATTTGCCAACTGTATTTGGAGAATCGTTTGGAAGGCATGAGAGAAAAGTCTTACCAGATAGCCGAGAAGTTCTTGACTCAAGAGATTTTGAACAAATGGGAAAATACAATCAAGGAGGTAGTGGATGATTCAGTTATTTGATCTATATAATCAAGAAAGCCAAGATTTGCACTATAGTCTGACTGAAGCAGGACTGTCTGATTTGACTGTGGTTATTGAACCAGATGGATTTTTACCAGATGGAGTTATCTCACCCTTCACCTATTATTTGGGTTATGACAGCGGTAAACCCTTGTACTTTAACCAAGTTCCTGTACCAGACTTTTGGGAGATTGCTGGGAATAATCAATTTGGGACCATCAATGACCTCAATCAAGAACGAGCAGTGATACATTTTGCAGATGGCTTACAGGCTCGTTTGGTGAAAAAAGTCGAATGGAAAAAACACCAGCAGGTCGCATCTTTCAAGTGGATCACTACAATCGTTTTGGAGCTTGCTTTTGCTAAGACTACCTTTGATGCTTCTGGTCAAGCTATCATGACTTCTTATCGGACGTAGATCAAAAAGAAGTTATTTTGGAAAACCATGTCACAGGTGATATTCTTTTGACCTTGGAAGGGCAAGGCTTGCGCCATTTTTCTGGTCGAGTAGCCTTTATCATAGACTTCTTGCAAGGTTTGAATGTGAATCTTGACCACATTCTCTTTAATAGCTTATCTACTTCGTTTTTGACTTCTTTCCATTTTCCAGAAAAATCAGGTCAGGATATCCTAGTTTGGCAAGAACCACTACATGATGATATACCAGGAAATATGCAACTGATTTTGGAGAATGACCAGCTTCGAGCTAAGACCATTATCATTCCAGATTATGCGACTTATGAACGCGCTCTGCAATTGACGGATGCAAAATTCCATCATAAGTTTAGTCACTTAGGCTATCATTATCACTTTAAGCGTGATAATTTTGTTCGACCTGATGCCCTGATAGTGACCAATTCAGATCAACTAGAGCAAGTCGAAAAATTGGTGGAGAGTTTACCAAGGGTTACTTTCCGAATCGCGGCAGTGACAGAAATGTCAGCAAAGTTGATGGATATGCTACGCTACCCGAATGTTGTACTCTATCAAAATGCCAGTCCCCAAAAGATTCAAGATCTCTATCAACTATCAGATATCTACTTGGATATCAACTATGGTAATGAACTTCTCCAGGCTGTTCGTCAGGCCTTTGAACACAACCAACTGGTCCTAGCTTTTGAAGAAACTGCCCATAACCGTCGCTATACAGCTCCAAGTCATATTTTCGCTAAGGAAGCAGTTGACGGCATGATTCAAACTATTGATTTAGCTCTTTCTAACGTTAAGGAGATGGGACGAGCTCTTGGAGAACAAGGGTACCATGCCAATTATGTGGATCCAATTATGTATCAGGAGCGGATGGAAACCATTTTAGGAGAAAGCCATGACTAAAAAAGATCTATTTTATCAAGATGTTGAAGGTCGCATGGAAGAGATGAAACAACAACCCATCAAAAAAGAACAATCTACACGTGGTGAAAAAATTAGTAAGACATTTTCTTTCTTGATAGGATTCATCATTTTGATTGGTTTGCTGTTTACTTTAATAGGGCTTTTGAGGTAGTTAAATGACTGAATTATTGATAATTTTAACCATTATTTTAGCTATTTCCTTAATCATTCTTGTGACCATTCAACCAAGGCAAACTCAAATTTTTTCTACGGATGCTACTAGTAATATCGGAAAGCCCAGTTATTGGCAAAAGTAATACGCTTGTTAAAGTCTTAACCTTGCTTTGTTAGCTAGCCTTGTTTGTGATGCTTATCCTCTTTATGGCCTTAACTTTTGCGTAAGCTTTTGATTTCTGACGAGAATGATTGACTTTTAAAAGTGATTATTTAAAAGAAATTTAAGTTTTTAGGAGAATATTTTTAAGAAAACTTTTTAGAATCTAGCTTATACTATAAGCATAAGTTAAAAGACCTTAACTTTAACTCCTAAAAAAATTTTTTCATAATAATCTCCCTATAAAAATAAAGTCGCCCAATCAGGCGGCTTATTTTTGTTCTAAGTCTATGTTTTTTTCATGATATAATAGTTCTATAGAGATTAGATAAATTTTTAGTTGCCTGTGCTGTCAGGGAGTCGGACTGAGGTCAAAAACTTTCTCAAGGCTGGGCGCGTGATAGTGAATGGCAAGAAAAGAAAAAAATCTGCCAAACTACAAATTGATGAAGGGACAGATGAGATTTGTTTTGACGGGCAAAAGCTAGACTACGAGGAGTTTGTTTACTATATGATGAACAAGCCCCAGGGTGTTATTTCAGCAACTGAAGATCCTAAACATAAGACTGTGTTGGATTTGTTGGATGACTTAGCTCGTTCAAAGGAAGTTTTCCCAGTAGGGCGTTTGGATATCGATACGCATGGACTCTTACTCTTGACCAATGATGTCAAGCTGGCTCATGCTCTCCTATCACCTAAACGCCATGTGGATAAAACCTATCTTGCGCAAGTCGATGGAATCATGACGGATGAAGATATTGAGACATTTGCCAAGGGAATTCCTCTTAAGGATTTTACCTGTCAGCCCGCTAAACTGGAGATTGTGTCCATAGATACAGAAAAAAATCAAAGCCAAATCCGTGTGACCATTGCAGAAGGGAAGTTTCATCAGGTCAAGCTGATGGTGGGCTACTGTGGCAAGGAAGTAGTTGACTTGCAACGTCTGACCATGGGAACTTTGACCTTGGATGAGGATTTGAAACGTGGAGAATGGCGTCGTTTAAGCAAGGAAGAACTGAAGGCTTACTTGAGGTGTTCAATAAACTGGATAATCGGAAAAAGGTAGGAGAATATTCCTGCCTTTTTTTCGATTTTTGGTTGCTTCTAGTGAAAAGCGTTATAATAGACTGTAGAATAAAAAGGAGGATTTTTATGAACGCGATTCAAGAATCATTTACAGAAAAATTATTTGCCAACTATGAAGCAAATGTCAAATACCAAAGCTATCGAAAAATGCTGCTAGCCACAATGGAATCTTTTGCAGCTCTTGAGCGTCGTCAAAAGCCATGTAGACAACACACCTGTTTTTCTCACTTGATTTGACAAAGGACAAGGTCACTAACCAGAAGGCTTCTGGTCGTTGCTGGATGTTTGCGGCACTTAATACTTTCCGCCACAAACTCATCTCTCAATACAAACTTGAAAACTTTGAATTGTCACAAGCCCACACCTTCTTCTGGGACAAGTATGAAAAATCTAACTGGTTCTTAGAGCAAGTGATTGCGACTGCTGACCAAGAATTGACAAGCCGCAAGGTTAGCTTCCTACCCAAACTCCACAACAAGATGGTGGTCAGTGGGATATGGTAGTTTCTCTCTTTGAGAAATATGGTGTCGTACCCTAAGTCTGTTTATCCAGAGTCTGTTTCATCTAGCAGCAGCCGTGAACTCAATGCCATCCTTAATAAATTGCTTCGTCAAGACGCTCAAATCTTGCGTGACCTCTTGGCTTCTGGTGCAGATCAAGCAGCTGTTCAAGCTAAGAAAGAAGACCTCTTGCAGAGATCTTTAACTTCCCTTGCCATGTCACTAGGGACTTCCACCACGTCAATTTGACTTTGCTTATCGTGATAAGGACAACAACTACCAAAAGCGAAAAAGGCATCACACCACAAGAGTTTTACAAAAATACGTTGACCTTCCACTAGAAGACTATGTTTCTGTGATCAATGCTCCAACTGCTGATAAACCATACGGAAAATCTTACACAGTTGAGATGTTGGGAAATGTCGTTGGAAGCCGTGCAGTTCGCTACATCAACGTACCGATGGAACACTTGAAAGAATTGGCCATTGCCCAAATGCAGACAGGAGAAACTGTTTGGTTTGGTTCAGATGTCGGCCAACTCAGCAACCGTAAAAGCAGGAATCTTGCGACAGATGTTTATGACTTTGAATCAAGCATGGATATCCAACTCACTCAAGACAAGGCTGGACGTTTGGACTACAGTGAAAGCTTGATGACTCACGCCATGGTATTGACAGGGGTTGATTTGGATGAAAATGGCAAATCAATTAAGTGGAAAGTTGAAAACTCATGGGGAGACAAGGTCGGTACAGATGGTTACTTTGTTGCCTCAGACGCTTGGATGGACGAATACACTTACCAAATCGTTGTCCGTAAAGAATTGCTGACAGCAGAAGAACAAGCTGCCTATGAAGCAGAACCAATCGTCCTTGCTCCATGGGATCCAATGGGTGCCTTGGCAGAATAATACTCTTCGTAAATTTCTTAAAACCACGTTAGTTTCGCCTTGGCGTAGGTATATGTTATTGACTTCGTCAGTTTTATCTACAACCTCAAAGTTGCGCTTTGAGCAACCTGCAGCTAGCTTTCTAGTTTGCTCTTTGATTTTTATTGAGTATAAAAACATAGAAAAAAGGAATCAGATTTTTAGAACCTGATTCCTTTTTAAGTCGCTTGATTACATGATGTGAAGAACATGTGCCACAATACCCACTGCGAAGAGTGCAAGGATAATAGTGATTGGAGATACTTTTTTCTTAAGCAAGTACATGCAAAGGAAAGTAAGGAGTAGTCCTGATAGTCCAGGAATCAACATATCCAAGTTTTGTTGGAAAAGTAGTAACTTTTTCAGGTGTTTGAGACAATCCTTGTCCTACTTGTGCGAATGCTTCTTGGATACCTTTAGATCCTTCTGGGCAATTTGATCCCAATGGATATAAGCTTTTTTCATCTAGTTGAACTTTGGCAACATCGAAAGCAAATTTAATATTTACCCAACGTTGAACAAGGACAGCAAGAATGAACATCCCAAGGATAGAAGCTCCTTTTAGTGATATCTTGAAGGATACCGCCAGACATATCTTTAGTGATTTCTGATCCAGCCTTTTGTATCCAATCTCTTGTGTATACCACAAGAATGACATACGAATCAAGTTCCAAAGAACGAAGAAGAGATTGGACCCTAAGATATTACCAGTAAGGGCAAGTGAAGCACCGAGTGATCCAAGGATTGGGCGTACTGTAAACCAGAATACCGGGTCACCGATACCAGCAAGAGGTCCCATCATACCGATTTTAACCCCTTGGATAGCAGCGTCATCAATTTCAACACCGTTAGCACGTTCTTCTTCAGTGCAAGAGTAACCCCCATGATTGGAGCAGCTACGTATGGGTGAGTGTTGAAGAACTCAAGATGGCGTTCAAGAGCAGCGATTTGATCTTCTTTTTTAGTGTAGAGTTTTTTAAGAGCTGGAATTAATGAGTAAGCCCAACCCAAGTTTTGCATACGTTCATAGTTCCAAGAACCTTGTAAGAAAGTTGAACGCCACCAAACTTTTTACGATCTGATTTAGTTAATTGAAGTTTTTCAGTCATGATGTTTTTCAGTCCTTTCTTATCTTAGTAGTCTTCTAGGATATCGCCGATTGGGTCGTTAGAGTTGCGGCTCCTCCGCCACCATTTCCACCAGTTTTAGAAAGGTGAAGGTAGATAAGAGCGATAGCAACACCGATAGCACCAAATCCGATTAGAGTAATATCTGACACGGCAGCAAGCACGAAACCGATAGCGAAGAATGGCCATACTTCACGAGTTGCCATCATGTTGATAACCATAGCGTAACCAACGGCAGCAACCATACCACCACCGATAGCCATACCATCTTTGAGCCAATCAGGCATAGCATTTAGAATACTTTGTACTGTTTCAGTTGGTACCATTAGAAGGAGTGCTGCAGGACTGCAATACGAAGACCTTGAAGAAGAAGTGCGACAAAGTGAGCACGTTCAACTGCTTTGAAGTCACCTTTTTTAGCAGAAGCATCAGCAGTGTGAACCAATCCGACAGAGAGTGTACGGACAATCATAGTCAAGAATAGACCAGCAACTGCAAGAGGGATAGCAACCGCTTGGGCAACACCGATACCTGTCTTAGTAAAGTCGCCACCAAGAACCATGATAATGGAAGCAGCAACAGAAGCAAGAGCAGCGTCAGGAGCTACGGCAGCTCCGATGTTAGCCCAACCAAGGGCGATCATTTGAAGAGAACCACCAAGGATAACCCCTGCTTCAAGGTTACCAGTAACAAGACCGATAAGGGTACAAGCTACGATTGGTTGATGGAATTGGAACTGGTCGAGGATACCTTCAAGACCTGCTAGGAAGGCTACAACAACTACTAAAAACCATAGAAATAATAGACATCTTTAAAATCCTTTCATAAAATCGATTATTGAACGTTGGCTTTGTTAATCAAGTCAAACAAATCTTTTTTAGTGTCGTTTGGTACTTTACGTACATCAAATTCAACACCGAGGTCACGCATTTTTTCAAATGTAGCAACGTCGTCTTTGTCCATTGACAATACGTTGTTGACCATTGTTTTACCAGTTGAGTGAGCCATTGATCCAACATTAAGAGTTTTGATTGGCACGCCACCTTCGATAGCACGAAGGGCATCTTGAGGTGTTTCAAACAAGATAAGGGCATGTGTTTCTCCGAAGCGAGGATCTTTTGCAACGTCGATTAGTTTTTGAATAGGAACAACGTTTGCTTTCACTTTACCTGGAGCTGCTTGTTTAATCAATTCTTTACGTAATTCGTCTTTAGCTACGTTATCTGAAGCAACGATGATACGATCTGCTTTTGAATCTGGAGTCCAAGCAGTTGCAACCTGACCGTGAAGTAAACGAGTGTCTAGACGGGCAAGGTTGATTTTGAGTTTACCGTCTCCGATGACAGTTCCTTCTGGAATAGCAGCTTGGGCAACTGGAGCAGCCGCAGCGCTTACTTTCCTCAACTGGGTTTAGCTCTTCTGGAAGAGCCTTGATGCCATCTTTGGCTTCTTTAATGATATTAGCAGCGACTTTTTCTACACCTGCAGCAGCGTCCATCAGGCGTTCGGTGTAGGCTTGGATTAACATCGGCAAGTTAAGTCCTGTGATGATGGCAAATTTACGCTCAGGATTTTCTCCCATTACGCGGCTAGCTTGGTTAAATGGAGAACCACTCCAAAGGTCAGCCAAGACTAGAACCTCATCTTCTGCGTCAAATGCAGCCACAGCATTGTTGAATTTTGCGTATAAATCATCTGGACCTTCGTTTGGCATGAAGGTTACAACTTGAACCTTTTCTTGTTCACCAAAGATCATAGATCCTGACTGATGAATACCCGCGGCAAATTCACCGTGACTCGCAATAATGATTCCGATACTCATTATTGTCATTCCTCCTTTTTTGTTTTAGTTTTCGTTTAAGAAAACTTTAAGACTTTTTAAGTATAAACCGTTTTTCATATAAAAAAATCAACTGTTTATCATAAAAATTAAAAAAGCTTTTATTTGCAGATATTGATATATAAACTTTTTTGTGAAATCGTCTATAAAAATGGTAAAAATTTAATATAAAAAGTGGATGGACTAGGAAGTTTTCGTCAGTAGTGCTCTTGGGCGTCTAAAAATGCCCCAAGTCCAATTAGTTGTCGTGTCAAAATTTTATTGCTAATTGAGGTGGGATCTTCTGTACCGACCTCATACTGTATTTTTTTAATCTTAATGAGTAAAGTCTAGAACCATACGACCTTGGATGGTTCCAGCAGCCATTTCATCAAAGACAGCAATGGGATCTTCGACTGGACGTTTTTGGACAACTGGAACTACTAAACCTTCTGCACCGAATTGGAAGGCTTCTTCCAAATCTTTACGTGTTCCAACAAGGAACCGATGACGTGAATACCGTCAAGAACTGTTTTGACGATGCTTAGATCCATCATTTCTGAAGGGAGTCCGACAGCTACTACACGACCGCCTGCACGAACAGAGTCAACTGCTTGGTTGAAGGCAACTTTTGATACAGCTGTTACGACAGCTGAGTGAGCACCACCGTTTGTTTTTTCTTTGATAAGACATGGGACATCTTCGACTTCAAGACCATTAATTACGATATCAGCACCAACTTCTTTAGCTAGAGCAAGTTTATCGTTGTTAATATCTACTGCGATTACGTGAGCGTTGAATACTTTTTTAGCGTATTGAACAGCTAAGTTACCAATTCAAGACCTAACAACTCGAGGAACGGTCGAATTTCGTAGTGTTTGTACGCAACCCCTAGACCGAACCTTTGCTTCAGCAGCCTTTCATCTAGGTTTGTTGGTGAATCTAGACAAGCTTGAAATTTACCTAGAAACAGCACCTTTCTTTGAGAAATTTGGTCGTAGACTACAAATCTTTGAGACGCCAGTTTTTCTAAGAAACGGCTTTCAGATGAGGAGACAGCGGGAATTGTTCAATTCTCAAAAAGACTTGCTAGCGATAGCAGAGCAAGGACTTGAGATGAGAGTCAGAGTGAAATGACCTATTTAGAGCCTTTGAAAGAAGATTTGAAGTCATAAATTTGCCCATAGGCGAGAATTTTCTGAAAAATCATGATATAATGGAAACTACTATAGATAAAGGATAGAGATTTATGACATTGGTTTATCAATCAACGCGTGATGCGAAAAATACAGTAACAACCAGCCAAGCGATTTTGCAAGGTTTGGCAACAGATGGGGGCTTATTTACTCCAGTGAGCTATCCAAAGGTAGATTTGGATTTTGACACATTAAAAGATGCTTCTTACCAAGAAGTGGCTAAGCTTGTTTTGTCAGCCTTTTTGGATGACTTTACAGCAGAAGAGTTGGACTATTGTATCACCAATGCCTATGACAGCAAATTTGATACACCAGCTATTGCCCCTCTTGTGAAACTAGATGGCCAATACAACTTGGAACTTTTCCACGGTTCAACTATCGCCTTTAAAGACATGGCCTTGTCTATCTTGCCATACTTTATGACAACAGCTGCCAAGAAACACGGACTGGAAAAACAAGATTGTCATTTTGACAGCGACATCTGGTGATACTGGGAAAGCTGCCATGGCAGGATTTGCGGATGTCCCAGGAACTGAAATTATCGTTTTTATCCAAAAAGACGGTGTCAGCAAGGTGCAAGAGTTACAAATGACTACTCAAACTGGCGACAATACTCATGTTATCGCCATCGATGGAAACTTTGACGATGCTCAAACAAACGTGAAACATATGTTCAACGATGTGGAGCTTCGTGAAAAATTGGCTGCTAACAAGCTCCAGTTCTCATCTGCTAACTCTATGAATATCGGTCGTTTGGTCCCACAGATTGTTTACTATGTTTATGCTTATGCTCAGTTGGTCAAGACTGGTGAGATTGTGGCTGGCGATAAGGTCAACTTCACCGTACCGACAGGAAACTTCGGAAATATCTTGGCTGCCTTTTATGCGAAGCAAATTGGTCTCCCAGTTGGTAAATTGATCTGTGCTTCAAAATGACAACAATGTTTTAACAGACTTCTTCAAAACTCGTGTTTATGACAAGAAGCGTGAGTTTAAAGGTAACCACTAGCCCATCTATGGATATCTTGGTCTCTTCAAACTTGGAGCGCTTGATTTTTCCACCTTTTGGGTAATGATGCAGTTAAGACAGCTGAACTCATGAATGCTTTGAATAACCAAGGTCAGTATGAATTGACAGATTTTGATACAGAGATTTTGGACCTTTTTGCAGCAGAGTATGCTACGGAAGCAGAAACAGCAGCAGAAATTAAGCGTGTCTATGAGTCAGATTCTTATATCGAGGATCCTCATACAGCAGTTGCTTCAGCCGTATTTAAAAAATATCAAGCAGCAACAGGCGATGTGACTAAGACGGTGATTGCTTCAACAGCTAGTCCTTACAAATTCCCAGTCGTTGCAGTAGAAGCTGTGACAGGAAAATCAGGTCTTAGCGATTTTGAAGCCTTGGCTCAATTACACGAAATTTTCAGGAGTAGCAGTGCCACCAGCAGTGGATGGCCTCGAAACAGCTCCAGTTCGTCACAAGACAACTGTTGCAGCAGCAGAGATGCAGACTGCAGTAGAATCTTATCTAGGACTTTAAGACAGAGGAAGTAAACTCGGTTGGGCAACTAACTGAGTTTCTTTTCATCAGGAGGAAGGATTGTTTAAGAAATATAAAGATATTCTCAACATAGCCCTGCCAGCCATGGGTGAAAATTTCTTGCAGATGCTCATGGGAATGGTGGATAGTTATCTGGTGGCCCATCTAGGTTTGATAGCCATTTCGGGTGTGTCAGTAGCTGGTAATATTATTACCATTTACCAGGCAATTTTTATTGCTCTAGGAGCTGCGATTTCAAGCGTCATTTCAAAAAGTCTGGGGCAGAAGGACCAGTCTAGAACTTGCCTACCATGTGACAGAAGCTCTCAAGATTACTCTACTACTGAGTTTAGTTTTAGGGGCTTGTCCATCTTTGCAGGACGAGAGATGATTGGCCTTTTAGGGACAGAAACGGCTGTAGCTGAGAGTGGAGGACTTTACCTAGCATTGGTCGGTGGGACAATTGTTCTCTTGGGCTTGATGACTAGTCTGGGAGCCTTGATTCGTGCTACTCATAATCCGCGCCTTCCTCTTTATGTAAGTCTTTTATCCAATGCCTTGAATATTCTCTTTTCAAGTATCGCTATTTTTTTGTTCTTGATATGGGCATATCTGGTGTTGCTTGGGGGACCATCCTATCTCGTTTAATCGAGGGTTTGTGATTTTGTGGTCACAATTAAAACTTCCATATACAGAGACCAAGCTTTGGACTGGACAAAGACTTACTGACTTTGGCTTTACCTGCAACTGGAGAGCGTCTCATGATGCGAGCTGGAGATGTGGTTATTATTGCTTTTGGTTGTTTCCTTTGGGACTGAGGCCGTCGCAGGGAATGCTATTGGTGAAGTCTTGACTCAGTTTAACTACATACCTGCCTTTGGTGTCGCGACAGCAACAGTCATGCAGGTAGCTCGAGCAGTTGAGGGAAGATAATTGGGCAGGGTGAACAACTTAAGTAAGCAAACTTTTGGCTTTCCTCTTTCTTATGTTGCCCTTAACACTTAGTATCTATACTCTCGGAACGCCCCTAAGTCACCTCTACACTAGTGATCCTGTGGCTATTGAAGCCAGTGTTATGGTGACGCTGTTCTCTCTACTGGGGACACCTATGACGACAGGGACAGTCATTTATACAGCTGTCTGGCAGGGTTTGGGAAATGCACGCCTTCCCTTTTATGCAACAAGTATCGGGATGTGGGGTATCCGTATCGGAACAGGCTACCTGATGGGAATTGTTCTTGGTTGGGGCTTGCCTGGTATCTGGGCAGGAACGCTTTTGGATAATGGTTTCCGTTGGATTTTCCTACGCTATCGTTACAAATCTTATATGAAATTGAGAGGATAAGAAATGCAAGAAACGGCTTTTATTTGGGATTTAGACGGGACCTTATTGGACTCTTATGAGGCTATTTTAGCAGGAATCGAAGAGACCTTTGCTCAGTATGACATTCCTTATGATGAGGCTGAGGTTCGTGCCTTTTTATTCTACAAACTTCCGTTCAAGATCTGTTGGAAAAAGGTGGGAGAAGAAAGAGGCTTGGATGCTGATATGCTCAATCAAGTCCGTGCTCAGAGCTTGGCTGGAGAAGAATGCTCAAGTGGTTCTGATGCCAGGGGCGCGTGAAATCTTAGCTTGGGCAGACCAGCAAGGGATTGAGCAGTTTGTTTATACCCATAAAGGGACAATGCTTTTACAATTTTAGAGAACTTGGGTTTGGCTCACTATTTCACAGAAATTTTAACCAATCAAAAGTGGCTTTGCTCGAAGCCTAGTCCAGAAAGCTGCGATCTCATTTGCTAGATAAGTATGGACTGAGATCCTCAGCAGACTTATTATATCGGCGATCGGACTTTGGATATAGAATTTGCCCAAAATAGTAGGGATTCAGAGTATCAATTTCCTTGCCTCACCTGCAACTTGTAATCAACAGATAGAGCATTTGGAAGATATTAGCTCACTTTTCCTTCTAGAGCTTTTAAGAAGAATATGTCAGCTTGATGACAAGAAACTAACAAACTATTTCAAGTAATATGATTTGTTACAACAGAATGTACAGTTCTGTTAAATAGCCCCAAAAGGGCTTTTTTTCTATTTTCTTTGTGTTATGATAGACAGGTACTACATTTGAAAAGGAGTTTGATAGTATGAAGAAAAGAATTATTTTAGCATCAACAGTAGCCTTGTCCTTTGCCCCTGTATTGGCAACTCAAGCAGAAGAACTAGTATGGACAGCGCGCAGTGTTGAGCAAATTCAAAACGATGTTACCAAGAATGAATAAAAACAAGCTATACGATTCAGTATGGAGATACTCTAAAGTACCATTGCCGAAGCTTTGGGAGTGGATGTGACCGTTCTTGCTAACCTGAACAAGATCAGCAATATTGATCTGATTTTCCCTGAGACAGTCCTTACAACAACTGTTAATGATGAGGAAGAAGTGACGGAAGTTGAAATTCAAACCCCTGATACAGTTCAAGGTGGCGAAGGAACAACTGCAACAGCAGATTTGACAACCAACCAAGTCACTGTAGATGACCAAACTGTACAGGTTGAAGATTTAACTCAACCAGTTGAAGAAACAGAGGCTCAAGTTGAAGCAGTAGCACCACAAGCGACTGAAGAAGCAGTAGCAGAGGTTACTACAGAAGTTGTAACACCAGCAGAAGAGCCGGTAGCAGAGGCTACTACTGAAACAGTAGCAGAAGTTGCGAGCCCAGTCGTAGAGAACTCAACTCCAGTAGTGGAGGAAACAGCTGTAGAGACGGCTACAAGCGCATCTGATACAGAAGACGTTACCTATCAAGCAGAACCAAGTCAGCACTCTTCAAACGTTTATGCAGCCCCAGCAGCTCCTGACTATGCAGGACTTGCTGCAGCAAAATCAGAGAATGCAGGTCTTCAACCACAAACTGCGGCCTTTAAAGAAGAAATTGCTAACTTGTTCGGCATTACATCTTTTAGCGGATACCGTCCAGGAGATAGTGGCGACCATGGAAAAGGTCTTGCCATTGACTTTATGGTTCCAGTAAGCTCAGCTCTTGGAGACCAAATTGCAGATTATGCAATTCAGAACATGGCGACCCGTGGAATTAACTATATCATCTGGAAACAACGTTTCTATGCACCATACGATAGCAAATATGGACCAGCCTACACTTGGAATCCAATGCCAGATCGTGGAAGCATCACAGAAAACCACTATGATCACGTTCACGTATCCATGAACTAAGAATAATAAGAAGTTGGGAACTTGAGTTTCCGCTTCTTTTTTTATTTTCAAACTCTTAGATAGCGTAAATAAACTCCAGGCATAAAATAGAAAAACATAGCCTTGAGGGATTGTGACTAGGAGACTAATTTAACGGAGTAAGCAAAAGACTTGCAAAGTCAATTTATTTGTATTATACTGATAAGTCAACTATTGATAAATCAAATATTAAAGAAAGGAGAAAAATACTAAAAATGCATGAATTGCTATACCAGCTCCATTTAACAGATCAGACCATCACACAACTTTTTGAGAAACAGTTGGGAATCAGTTTGACTCGCTATCAAATCCTGCAGTTTTTATTGCAAAACTCACCTTGTAACCAAATTGCCGTTCAGGAGAAGTTGAGATTGACCCTGCAGCCTTGACCCGTCATTTCAAGATTTTTAGAGTCAGAGGGCTATGTCAGTCGTGAGCGAAATCCAGTCAATCAACGAGAAGTCTTAGTTGAATTAACCCAAGAAGCCAAGAATCAACTCTTGGTCAATCCGCCTAAACAACACTTGCGAGTGAAGGAACAGATGGAGAACATCTTATCCTCTACTGAGCAGCAAGACCTGATAACTTTGTTGACAAAAACTAGTATCAGGATTAGAAAAAATAGAATTTTAAGGAGAAAACGATGTCAATTATTACTACTATTTTAGCAACCCTTGTTGCCCTCGAGCATTTTTATATCTTTTATTTGAGAGTATCGCAACTCAATCAGACGCAACCAGCCGAGTCTTTAATATGGACAAAAGAAGAGCTAGTACGACCATCTGTCACTTCACTTTTTTAAAAACCAGGGAATTTACAATGCCTTGATTGGTCTATTTCTTCTTTATGGAATCTATTTCTCGCAGAGCCTTGAAATCGTGACAATCTTTGTTTTATTTGTCATAGGAGCAGCGGCTTATGGTGCCTTAACAGCAGATAAAAATCATTCTAAAGCAAAGGTGGGCCAGCTATTTTAGCCCTCTTGAGTATCCTTTTCTTGAAATAAAAAGCGGAGGTGGAAAAAAAGTATTGGTTTAAGAATCCATTATTATAAATCCTTATGTGATAAATTAAATAAAAAAAGCGGACAAGATAGAATTCTGAGTATCAGAAACAAGTATGGTTCGCTTTTTATTTACGATGAACTTTTATACGAATTTTTGTTTTAATACTCAATGAAAATCAAAGAGCAAACTAGGAAGCTAGCCGCAGGCTGTGCTTGAGTACGGCAAGGTGAAGCTGACGTGGTTTGAATTGATTTTCGAAGAGTATAGTTGGTTCACTTCAGTGTGATTAAGGCAGTGCTGTTTGTAAATCTTTAAAAACTTATGGAAATGCGTGGTCATGTTATTCAAGACTACTTCTTTACTATTAAAGTTTATTGGGATAATACTTGACAAAAAGTGACTGTTCATACTATAATCTTTTTAAACAACTATTGAACAAAAAGAGGTTATCAATATGATTTCAGAAAAAAACAATTTAAACTACTGTCTTTTTGCAAGAGCATCCACAAGAGGAGTTTACACAAAGACAGTTAGCGGAACAATTGGAAGTTTCTTTAGGAACAATTAATTCCCTGCTTAAAGAAATGAAAGAAGCTAATTGGATTGATCAAGAAGGTCACCTATCTGAGTTAGGAAAAGAAGCTTTAGAGCCTTATCGAGTACAAAAATGCAGTGATTATGGCTGCAGGAATGAGTAGTCGATTTGCACCATTGTCTTACGAAGTACCAAAAGGATTGTTAAAAGTCAAAGGGGAACGCCTGATTGAAAGGAAATTGAACAACTACAGGAAGCAGGTATAGAAGATATTACAGTTATTGTAGGTTATTTACAGGAAAAAATGTTTTACCTTGCTGAAAAATATGGTGTAAAAATCGTTGTCAATAATGATTACTATAAATACAATAACTGTTCTTCATTAATGTTGGTTGAGATCAACTATCCAATACTTATATTTGTTCATCGGACAATTATTTTGCCGAAAAATCCATTTTGAGAAGTATATTTATAGAGGTTACTATTCAACGATATTTGTGGAAGGCGAGACAGACGAATATTGTGCTACCGAAGACTCCAACAACATGATTGTTGACATACAGATTGGTGGTAAAGACACTTGGGCTATGGTGGGACATGTGTATTTTGACCGTGCCTTTAGTGAAAAATTCGTAAAAATTTTAGAGACTGAGTTTAAACACGAGCCCTATAAAGAACAGCTCTGGGAAGATTACTATACCCGCAATGTTCATGAATTACATCTAGAAGCTCGTCATTATTCAGCGGATATTGTTAAAGAATTTGATTCCTTAGATGAGTTGCGTCAATTTGATGACCGCTACTTGATGAATTCTAATTCTGAGATTATTGATAACATCTGCAAGACCTTGAATTGTGATGCTTCGGATATTGTTCATATTAAACCACTCAAAAGATGGTTTGACCAATACATCCTTTAGCTTTGATTGTCTTGATAAAAAATATGTTTATCGTCATCCTGGAAGAGGAACTGAAAAATATATCAACAGATCAAGCGAAGCAGCTTCTATGGAAATTGCAGCAAAACTGCAAATAGACAGAACATTTTGTTGCAATGGATAAAAAACGAAGGGTGGAAGATTTCAGAATTTATCCCTAACGCTGAGACCGCTTGATTATGATAATTGGGATCATGTAGAAAAAGCTATGGGGGCTCTTGAGAAAACTACATCAGTCTGGAGAGAAGACAACCCATAATTTTGATTCATTTGTAGGGATTGATGATTTTAGAAAAATTGAAGGCTAGCAATCGTTTTGAGTTTGATGGACTTGATGAACTCGATAAAAAACATTTTCAACTATTAGAATTTTTAAAAACAGGATGACACTGAGAGGTTTTTATGTCATGGAGATTCTATAGCCCAAATTTTCTCCTAAACGAACAAGAGGAGATGAGTCTGATTGATTGGGGAGTATTCGGGTATGGGGACCCTGCAGAGATTTAGGCACCTTCATTGGTTGTTCGAATTATACTGTTGAACAAGCTGAGAAAGTACTTGAGATTTACTTGCAAGAAGTTCCAGATACAAAAACAAGACGTCATTATTTAGCCTATGTGGCAGTGACATCTTATTATTGGTTCTTGTGGGCCTTATTCCAAGAGAGTGTTGGAAAAACCTGTGGGAGAATTTCTTTATACTTGGTATCGATTTACCAGACAATACGGACAACTTTCATTAGAGTTATATCTAGGAGAAAAATAAGATGAAATCTGTATCTGAAATTGAACAATTGGTAGCAGATGAAACGAAACGAAGACTGGAAGAAATGGAATCTCCAGACTATGATTTTGCGCAACCATTCTTAAAAAAATATTTTGCTTTGATTGGTGTTATCATTGGAATTAATCTAATCTTGATTATCTTAGCTATGACAGGAGGAATTAAATAATGTCGAAAACGACCGACTTTATTCAACAAGAAACCATAACTGGGATTGTTCCAATGACTAGTGAGGATCGGCAATATTCTTTCTGGGATCTATTCTATCAACAAGTGGTTTTTGCGATTGCAACTTGGTGTTACACACAAGGAGCGTATGTTGCTCAATATTTGACCTTCAGCCAGATGTTAATCAATATTTTTAGCTTTAATATTATTTGGGTCTTTATCGAGTGTCTTCCCACCTTGTTTGCAGTGAGATACGGAATTGATTTATGGATTTGGCTTCGAGCGGTTTTTAGGGAAGCGCGGAGTAGCATTTTGTCAACAACTATCAGTTTAGCAAATTTTGGTTGGTATGCAGTTACTGCAAAATCTTTTTGCCAGTTCTATGATTCATCTAGCTAATAATTTTGGCCTTGGACTGGAGAAGGGGATTTGGGCACCAATTCTTGGGACACTTTGTGTCTTATTAGGGACCTTGATTGCTCTTGGTGGACCAGAGGTTATAAAAAGGTATTAATCGGTTTATGGTAATTGCTTTGCTAGTTGTTGGATTGATTATCGTTGGAATTTGTTTTGTAGCAGTTCCGATTACTGACATTATGAACGTTCAACCAGCAGTACAAGGAGATTTGAGCCCGCTAGAGCGATTTATGATTTCAGGAGAGGGAATGTAGCGACTGCCTTTTCTTGGTCGACGCAAGCATTAATTTTACCACGTCTAGCAAAAATCAGAACGTAGTGGGTATTGGGCTACTTCGTTATCTTATGGTGTGGTAGCACCATTCTTTGCTGCGACAGGTGGTGTTATGGCTCTAGCTATGTTTTGTAAGAACAGGGTTTGCGAGTGATCCAACTGACGATGCTTTTCAACCTGAGTACTCCTACCTTTGCTCTTCTTAGTTTATTGCTAGTAGCTTTTTGCAAATATTGGAACTCAAGGGACAGGATCCATGTGAACTGTATGATTGTTAAAAAGCGGTATGCCCTAAGGTGAGCTATAAACTAATGGTTTGGATTGCCATGATTTATGTGAGTGCGTTAACAATTTGGGGGTGGCGTAGAAGAATATTTTTGGTTCTTTTTATCTCGCTTGCAGCTTATATTCAAGGACCTATTATTGGAATGATTGTTGTTGATTATTTCTTGATAAGAAAACGGAAATTAGATTTACGATCAGCTTATTTCTTAGATGGACATCAGACTTATGAATTTACTAAAGGGATTTAATTTGGTTGGTTTGTCTTGTGTATTTGTATCTTTGTTGGTTGCAGTACTCTTTGTTTATAATCCTCTAACTAAACACATTCAAAGTCCGATTTTCTTAATCACAACAGGTAGTGGCTTTACGGCGATATTTGGTGGTTTTCTATATTGGTTAGCAAGCCTAACTCCGTTGAAAACACTATATGATTAAAGACAGAGATCAAGTAACCATTTAATCATTCACATTAAACTTTTTCTCCGCTTGATTTCAAGTAATCTTTGATAAAAGAAGAATTGACTACTATAGATATAAGGAAAAGTAGGGATGCTCGCAATTCAAAGCTGATCCAGATAAGGAGATACCAAGGAAGTAGCTGTAAATCAAGGACGAAGCGTTGGAACTTATAGCCTTTCATAAGGAAGCGGCTGGTTTTGAGTACGCAGGCTTGGCAGAATTCAATTGCAAGGGTATCACATAGGAGTAGCTCTACTTGGGAATAAGCGTAGTATTGCGGCGAGATAGGCAATGGTTCCCAAAAATCATCAGAAAGACGCTACCAAAAGAAAGTAGAGTGCAAAAGTGAGCAGAAAATGTTCGATATCTGAATTGGTGACGTCTACGGCTGGAAATTCGGGATGAAGTTCTACAAATTTACGAGCCATGGCACTGCTATAAAAGAGCAAGTAGACTCCAAAAAGATTAGGATGCTCCACAAAAGAGATAGAAACGCTGAGCAAGAGAGTCAGAAAGGTCTGGGTGAAGAAGCGATTGTCAAGTACGGACAGACTATCTTTTAAAGAAAGCTCTATCTCGGAAATTCTGTAAAGATTAATGGTTGTAAAAAGAGCACCAGCTAGGATAATAGAACTTGTGAATCCAACTGCTAGAGGAAAGAGTGAGGACTGGATCAAGCTCATCAAAAAAGTAAAGAAGGATTGATCAAGAATTCCCTCATCAAGTAGGGATAATGGGCTTATAAAGCTGGATAGAATCAGGAAAATGCTTGGTAATAAAAAGACAAGCAATAAACGTGGATGTTCAGCTTGAAACTGTTTAGCTTGTTGACGAACTTCTTTTAAATCAATTTTTTGGTATTTCATTCTTTCATTATACCATAGTTCGTGACAGTTCCTGTTTTTTTTGATAGAATCATACAGTATGCCCTTGTGCACAAAGTAAGAACTGGGACTGTCTTTCCCAGCTTCGGAGGTAAAAAATGTCAGATTCACCAATCAAATATCGTTTGATTAAGAAAGAAAAACACACGGGAGCTCGTCTGGGTGAGATTATCACGCCACACGGAACCTTCCCAACTCCTATGTTTATGCCAGTTGGGACTCAAGCAACGGTCAAAACCCAATCACCAGAAGAGTTGAAAGAGATGGGGTCAGGAATTATCCTATCTAATACTTATCACTTGTGGCTACGTCCTGGAGATGAGTTGATTGCTCGAGCAGGTGGGCTTCATAAGTTCATGAACTGGGATCAGCCTATCTTGACAGATAGTGGTGGTTTCCAGGTATATTCATTGGCTGATAGCCGAAATATTACTGAAGAAGGTGTTACCTTCAAGAACCACCTCAATGGTTCTAAAATGTTCCTATCACCTGAAAAGGCTATTTCTATCCAGAACAATCTAGGCTCAGACATCATGATGTCCTTTGATGAATGTCCTCAATTTTATCAACCCTATGATTATGTGAAGAAGTCAATCGAACGTACCAGCCGTTGGGCAGAGCGTGGATTAAAAGCTCATCGTCGTCCCCATGACCAAGGTTTGTTTGGGATTGTACAAGGTGCAGGATTTGAAGATCTTCGTCGTCAATCAGCTCATGACCTTGTCAGCATGGACTTCCCAGGATACTCTATCGGAGGGTTGGCAGTTGGAGAAACTCACGAAGAGATGAACGCAGTTTTGGACTTCACCACTCAACTCCTTCCTGAGAATAAACCTCGCTACTTGATGGGTGTAGGAGCGCCAGATAGCTTAATTGATGGGGTTATTCGTGGGGTCGATATGTTTGACTGTGTCTTGCCGACTCGTATCGCTCGTAACGGAACTTGTATGACTAGCCAAGGACGTTTGGTTGTCAAGAATGCCCAGTTCGCTGAGGACTTTACCCGCTGGATCCTGAGTGTGATTGCTACACATGTAAGAACTATACTCGTGCCTACTCTTCGTCACTTGCTCAAGGCCGATGAAACCTTTGGTATCCGCTTGACCAGTTACCATAATCTCTACTTCTGCTCAATCTGATGAAGCAGGTTCGTCAAGCGATTATGGATGACAATCTCTTGGAATTCCGTGAGCATTTTTGTTGAAAAAAATATGGCTATAACAAGTCAGGGCGCAATTTCTATTAAAAGCTCAAATCCTAAGTTTTCTCTTAGGATTTTTTTCTTCTTTTTGATAAAATAAAGGTAATATGGAATGAACATTAGATGGCTTTTCTAGCTAATCTAATGAACGGAGAATAAACTCGTATGCGTATTAAAATGGTTTTCCTTGATCAGGATTACAGGCTTACTCTTGGTACTCTTGTACCATTTCTTTCAGACGGTTTTTCCAGGAGGTTTTTTCGGGGTTGACGTCTTCTTCACCTTCTCAGGTTTCCTAATTACGTCACTTTTATTAGAAGAATTTGGACAAAAAGGAAAGATTGATATCTTAGGATTTTTTTAGAAGACGTTTTTATCGGATTTTTCCACCGGTCGTCTTGATGATCCTTGTCGTTATGCCCTTTACTTTCTTGGTTCGGCAGGATTATGTAGCCGGGATTGGTGGTCAGATTGCTGGTGTCCTTGGTTTTATGACCAACTTCTATGAAATGTTAACAGGGGGAAGTTATGAATCTCAGTTCATTCCTCATCTCTTTGTTCATAATTGGAGCTTGAGCTGTTGAAGTTCATTATTATATCTTGTGGGGCTTGGCAGTTTGGCTCATGTCTAAAGCAAGCCAAAACAGGTGGGCAACTACGAGGGAATGGTTTTTCTACTATCTTCAGCTACCTTTGTTGTTAGCTTCCTTTCAATGTTTATTGGTAGCTTTATCGTTAGTTCTTACTCGACGGTTTACTTTTCAAGTTTTACCCACGTCTATCCTTTTCTTTCTAGGTAGTGTCTTGGCCACCTTGATAGGAGTTCGTCATACGACACCTCTTCTCAAACGTTTGAATCAAACCCTAGACTTGAAACAGACCTTGCTAGTATTTGGGGCTGGTCTCGGAGTTTTACTCTTATTGACCTTCTTCGTGAAATTTAATTATCTCTTTGCCTATTTGATTGGATTCTTACTTGCAAGTTTAGCGGCACTTGCTATGATTCTTGCTACTCGAGTCTTGCATGAGAAAACACCTAACATTGAAGAACCAAAGGTGATTAGCTTTTTAGCAGATACTAGCTATGCTGTTTACCTCTTCCACTGGCCGTTTTACATTATATTTACCCAGTTGATGGGCAATCTACCAGCAGCGATTTTAACGACTGTCCTCTCGTATCTTTTTGCAACCCTCTCATTCTATGTAATTGAGCCTTTAATCGCTGGAAAGACTACTTGGCTCTTGGAAAAAGCAAAAGAGTTTCCGCATATCAAGACTGTTTTTGTGACTAGTAGTGGAATTCTTAGCTTGCTAACACTGATTGTGATGCTCATAGCTCCCCAAGTCGGTGCTTTTGAAACGGATTTGATGGTAAATGGCCTTAATCAAGCTCAAACCAATATCACCCGTACAAAAACCATGGCGGATCAAGCAGAAGCCAGTCGCTACAATATTGCCGAAGGTGTATCCATCATCGGAGATTCTGTAACCTTACGGGCAACACCTGGGCTTAAAGAGGTTCTACCAGACGCTCAGACAGATGGTCAAGTCAGCAGAAATACCAAGCAAGCCAATGCCATTATGCTGAATAACAGCCAAAATAAGGCACTGCCTAAGATCGTTGTTATTGCTACTGGTGTTAATAATCCTGAGGACTACAAGGCTGACATAGACTCCTTGGTGACAAATCTACCTAAGGGACATCAGCTTGTTTTGGTGACACCTTATGAAGGGGATACAAGCCAGGAAACTCAACCTTATGTAGAACAATATGCCAGCTATGCGCGTGAAGTTGCTCAAAAGTATCCCTACATTGAGATTGCAGATTGGAACCAAGTATCCAAAGATAATCCAGATATCTGGAAAGGAACTGACCAAGTTCACTTTGGTAATGACAATACCAAGCTGGAAGCGGGAGTCAAGCTCTATGCAGAAACGATAGCTTCAGCCATCAAGGCCCTCGCAGATAAACCTGTGAAGACAAAATAATATCTAAAGGCGGTGGGACAGAAATCGATGAGACAAAGTCTCGATTTCGTAGTCCCAGCCCTCACGAGGATGATTAGGAGCTTTTTGGAGTCTAAAAGACGAACAAAAAGTTCAATCAGCTACCGCGTCAAAGTTTGATTGCTAATAAAAAGTGAGGTCAGGATCTTTTTGTCCCAACCTTTTTCTTTTTTTAGGGTGCGTTTCTTGAAGATAAAAAAATATAGCGGATTGAATCTAGAATAGTACACCAAGGATTCTAAAATGTTTCTAGAAATTAATTTGGCTTTCCTAGTCTCTTTGTTCATATCTTATTTCAATCCACTATAGTTGACATGCAAGGTTTTGTTTTTCTTCCCAAAAACATTTTTTTGTGATAAAAATGGAGCCAAGGCAGGAGGCTGTGTCCTAGTCAACTCTGGTCACACCCTCTGCAAATAATGTAAAAAGGAGATGCACATTATGCATTGGGAAAAAGAGGCAAAAATTTTTCCATCCGGAAATTTTTCAGTAGGAGCGGCCTCCGTTTTGATCGGTCAGTTTTTGTCGGTCAAAAATCTAGGAGACCAAGTAGTAGCAGCAGATGAAGTTGCTGGTCTGGTAGAAGATAGTAGTCCAGTATCATCAGAGAGTTCCCCGACCGCTGAGAGGAAAGCGGCAAGCGGTATTGAAAGCGCTAACATCGGGGTACCTCTGGAACAACCAATAGCCCTAACAGGCTCAAGAGAAGACAAAGAGGTGCCGTCAGCAGATGCTGGAACGGCTTTTTCTGCTAGTTCGGCAGAAGCAGACCGTCCAGCGACAAGTACAGAAAATCCAGCACCAACTAAACAAGTATCACCAGAGCCCAAAACAAAGAGTGATTCACAATCAGTAACTGGAAAAACAATAGTTTCTAAATCCGAAGCATCAGCGACGATGCTAGAGAAAACACCAACAACTGCTAATAAGTCAGAGAATAGTTCTTCAACCGAAGAAACAGAAGCCTCTTCAGTTTCTTCGCCTGTTGATAAAAGTCAATCAAATATGTCTTCTCATACAAGTAGCGGCTCGTCCAATCAAGCAATGAATGATAAGTCTAAGACGAATTCTGATATGTTAAGAACAGAAGGAGGAAGCATAGGAGAAGAGCGTGGCGCAAATAATACACAGAACGGCACAGCTACGGCAGTTCATCAAGATGGAAGTCCAGTAAGTTGGACAAATGATTCAGGGAAAGTTGCTCAAGATTTCAAGAAAAACGAAGAGTTAAAGAAGATATTTGAAAAGATCCAATTTACTTCTACTGGAGCTGTTGTTAAATTAGCTGCAGGAGCAGAATATAGAACTGATTATAAAGAAGTCAAAAACCCCGACCCATTTGGTTTAAGGTGGCCTCTGCGGATACCACCTGGTGTATTTCATACAAAGGATTATATTCCAGGCTTTAATGATATTACAGGCACTCGTCATACAAAGCACTATAGCTATAGAGAACCTCGAGGAACTGCCTTTAGGATGCACGGGGTAAAATATGTCAAAACGTTGCCAAATGGCGAAATGGTTTTGATTATATTGATAATGAACTTGTTAAGTTAGAGAGTCTGACGGATGTTGTAAAACGACCCTATAGAAGGTCTTAAAGAAGTCGACTCTAGTGGTAGTTCAGAAACTGATTTTAGTGGGTCTCACTTAGAAACTTTATTAACAGAGTATAAACATAATGTTTATACTCCTGTAAACTCGATTGCCCGTAAGACTAATGATGCAGCTACGGCAGTTCATCAAGATGGAAGTCCAGTAAGTTGGACAAATGATTCAGGAAAGTTGCTCAAGATTTCAAGAAAAAACGAAGAGTTAAAGAAGATATTTGAAAAAGATCCAATTTACTTCTACTGGAGCTGTTGTTAAATTAGCTGCAGGAGCAGAATATAGAACTGATTATAAAGAAGTCAAAAACCCCGACCCATTTGGTTTAAGGTGGCCTCTGCGGATACCACCTGGTGTATTTCATACAAAGGATTATATTCCAGGCTTTAATGATATTACAGGCACTCGTCATACAAAAGCACTATAGCTATAGAGAACCTCGAGGAACTGCCTTTAGGATGCACGGGGTAAAATATGTCAAAAACGTTGCCAAATGGCGAAATGGTTTTTGATTATATTGATAATGAACTTGTTAAGTTAGAGAGTCTGACGGATATTGTAAAACGACCTATAGAAGGTCTTAAAGAAGTCGACTCTAGTGGTAGTTCAGAAACTGATTTTAGTGGGTCTCACTTAGAAACTTTATTAACAGAGTATAAACATAATGTTTATACTCCTGTGAAACCGATTGCCCGTAAGACTAATGATGCAGCTACGGCAGTTCATCAAGATGGAAGTCCAGTAAGTTGGACAAATGATTCAGGGAAAGTTGCTCAAGATTTCAAGAAAAACGAAGAGTTAAAGAAGATATTTGAAAAGATCCAATTTACTTCTACTGGAGCTGTTGTTAAATTAGCTGCAGGAGCAGAATATAGAACTGATTATAAAGAAGTCAAAAACCCCGACCCATTTGGTTTAAGGTGGCCTCTGCGGATACCACCTGGTGTATTTCATACAAAGGATTATATTCCAGGCTTTAATGATATTACAGGCACTCGTCATACAAAGCACTATAGCTATAGAGAACCTCGAGAACTGCCTTTAGGATGCACGGGGTAAAATATGTCAAAAACGTTGCCAAATGGCGAAATGGTTTTTGATTATATTGATAATGAACTTGTTAAGTTAGAGAGTCTGACGGATATTGTAAAACGACCCTATAGAAGGTCTTAAAGAAGTCGACTCTAATGGTAGTTCAGAAACTGATTTTAGTGGGTCTCACTTAGAAACTTTATTAACAGAGTATAAACATAATGTTTATACTCCTGTGAAACTCGATTGTACATACCGGTACAGGAACGAACACTGGTTCAGGTACCAACACAGGCAGCAGCAACACCGGTACAGGAACCAATACCGGTACAGGAACTAACACAGGTAGCGGCAGCAACACTGGCACAGGTACAAATACCGGTTCAGGAACCAATACTGGAACAGGAACGAATACAGGTAGTGCACCAACACTGGTTCCGGAACCAATACCGGCACCGGAACCAACACAGGTAGCGGCACTAACACCGGTTCAGGAACCAACACCGGCACCGGCAGCAACACTGGTTCAGGAACGAATACAGGTAGTGGAACCAACACTGGTTCAGGTAACAACACAGGTAGTGGCAGCAACACAGGCACCGGCACCAATACCGGCACCGGCAGCAACACTGGTTCAGGAACCAATACAGGTAGCGGTACAAATACCGGTAGTGGCACCAACACAGGTTCCGGTACGAATACCGGTAGCGGCACGAACACCGGTTCCGGCACGAACACCGGTTCAGGAACGAATACCGGTAGCGGAACCAACACCGGTAGCGGCACGAATACAGGTAGCGGCACGAATACCGGTAGCGGTACCAATACCGGTAGTGGCACGAACACCGGTTCAGGAACCAACACCGGTACAGGAACGAATACCGGTTCCGGCACGAACACCGGTTCAGGAACGAATACCGGTTCCGGCACTAACACCGGTTCAGGAACGAATACCGGTTCAGGCGCCAATACCGGCAGCGGCAGCAACACTGGCACCGGAACGAACACAGGTTCAGGAACCAACACAGGCAGTGGCACTAATACAGGTAGCGGTACGAACACCGGTTCAGGAACGAATACAGGTAGCGGCACGAACACCGGTAGCGGCACCAACACTGGCACCGGAACTAACACCGGTTCCGGCACGAACACAGGTAGCGGCAGCAACACCGGTTCAGGAACCAATACCGGTAGCGGCAGCAACACAGGCAGTGGCACCAATACCGGTTCAGGAACGAACACCAGTTCGAGCACCAACACCGGTACCGGCACTCAACACCGGTAGCGGCACCAACACTGGCACCGGAACTAATACAGGGTTCAGGAACCAACACAGGTAGCGGCAGCAACACTGGTTCAGGCACCAACACAGGCTCAGGTACAAATACTGGCAGCGGCACCAACACCGGTTCCCGGCACTAACACCGGTAGCGGCACGAATACAGGTTCCGGCACGAATACCGGCTCCGGAACCAACACCGGTTCAGGGTACAAATACAGGTACCGGCAGCAACACCGGTACCGGCACAAATACTGGCACCGGCACTAACACCGGTAGCGGCATCAACACTGGTTCAGGAACGAACACCGGTTCCGGCAGCAACACCGGCAGCGGCACCAATACCGGTTCAGGAACTAATACTGGCACCGGCATCAACACCGGTTCAGGAACGAATACAGGCTCAGGAACCAACACCGGAACAGGAACCAATACCGGTTCAGGGAACCAATACAGGTTCCGGCATCAACACCGGTTCAGGAACTAACACCGGCAGCGGCAGCAACACTGGTTCAGGAACTAATACAGGTAGCAGCAGCAACACCGGAACAGGAACCAATACCGGCTCAGGTACAAATACTGGCACCGGCAGCAACACTGGGTACAGGTACGAACACCGGTTCAGGCACCAACACCGGCAGCGGCAGCAACACTGGCACCGGCAGCAATACCGGTTCAGGAACCAATACAGGTAGCGGTACTAACACCGGAACAGGAACGAACACTGGTACAGGTACCAACACCGGCAGCGGCACGAATACAGGTAGCAGCACCAATGCAGGTAGCGGCACTAATACAGGTAGCGGTACGAACACCGGTACAGGAACGAACAGTGGCACCGGCATCAACACCGGTTCAGGAACGAATACCGGCTCAGGTACAAATACTGGCACCGGCAGCAACACTGGTACAGGTACGAACACCGGTTCCGGCACCAACACCGGCAGCGGCAGCAACACTGGCACCGCAGCAATACCGGTTCAGGAACCAATACAGGTAGCGGTACTAACATGCCGGAACAGGAACGAACACTGGTACAGGGTACCAACACCGGCAGCGGCAGCAACACCGGCAGCGGCACGAATACAGTAGCAGCACCAATGCAGGTAGCGGCACTAATACAGGTAGCGGTACGAACACCGGTACAGGAACGAACAGTGGCAGCGGCAGCAACACCGGTTCAGGAACCAATACCGGTTCCGGCACCAACACCGGTACAGGAAGCAACACTGGCTCAGGTACAAATACTGGCACCGGAACTAACACCGGCTCAGGTACCAACACAGGTAGCAGCACGAATACCGGTTCCGGCACGAATAGCTGGCACAGGTACCAACAGTGGCACCGGTAGCAACACCGGTACAGGAACAAATACCGGCACCGGCAGCAACACAGGCACAGGAACCAATACCGGTTCAGGAACCAATACAGGTAGCGGCAGCAACACCGGTTCCGGTACAAACAGTGGCACTGGCAGCAACACTGGCACCGGAACGAACACCGGTTCAGGTACAAATACTGGCACCGGCAGCAACACTGGTTCAGGAACCAATACAGGTAGCGGAACGAATACCGGTTCAGGAACAAATACCGGTTCCGGCACTAACACAGGCACTCGGCAGCAACACTGGCACAGGAACTTTAATTACGTCTGAACATAGTCATAAGCCAGGCGTTGCTCCTGTAAGCAACAAAGATACTGTTGTAAGTGGAACAGGTGTTCCTGGCGCAACAGTAACAGTAACTTTACCAAACGGCGCCATTAAACAAACGCCTGTGGGAACAGACGGAAAATGGGAAATTCCTTTAGATAAGCCCCTTAAAGCAGGTGACATGGTTTCAGTAACTCAAGCTGAAAAAGGGAAGAAAGCATCGGATCCTCTTGTAGTGCTCGTAACGGATGTCCTATCTCCAGAAGCACCAGTAGTGAATCCAGTAAAACCAGGTGATACAAGTGTAAGCGGAAAAGCTGAACCAGGTAGCACTGTAACAGTCACTCAGCCAAACGGAAAAGATATCAAGACCCCAGTTGACAAAGATGGCAACTGGAAAGTCCCAGTAACACCGTTGAAACCAAGTGATAAACTAGTTGTCACAACAACAGATACAGCAGGTAATACCAGCAAACCAACAGTTGTTGTAGTTCCAGGTACAGTATCTCCAGGTAGAGTCTCTCAGAATCACCAGTAGTGACTCCGGTTAAACCAGGTGATACAAGTGTAAGCGGAAAAGCTGATCCAGGTAGCACTGTAACAGTCACTCAGCCAAACGGAAAAGATATCAAGACCCCAGTTGACAAAGATGGCAACTGGAAAGTCCCAGTAACACCGTTGAAACCAAGTGATAAACTAGTTGTCACAACAACCGACCCAGCCGGCAACACCAGCAAACCAACCATTGTTGTAGTTCCGGATAGAGTATCTCCAGAATCACCAGTAGTGAATCCAGTAAAACCAGGAGACACTATTGTAAGCGGAAAAGCTGAACCAGGTAGCACTGTAACAGTCACTCAGCCAAACGGAAAAGATATCAAGACCCCAGTTGACAAAGATGGCAACTGGAAAGTCCCAGTAACACCGTTGAAACCAGGTGATAAACTAGTTGTTACGACAACCGACCCAGCCGGCAACACCAGCAAATCAACAGTTGTTGTAGTTCCAGGTAGAGTATCTCCAGAATCACCAGTAGTGACTCCGGTTAAACCAGGTGATACAAGTGTAAGCGGAAAAAGCTGAACCAGGTAGCACTGTAACAGTCACTCAGCCAAACGGAAAAAGATATCAAGACTCCAGTTGACAAAGATGGCAACTGGAAAGTCCCAGTAACACCGTTGAAACCAGGTGATAAACTAGTTGTTACGACAACAGATACAGCAGGTAATACCAGCAAACCAACAGTTGTTGTAGTTCCAGGTAGAGTCTCTCCAGAATCACCAGTAGTGAATCCAGTAAAACCAGGAGACACAAGTGTAAGCGGAAAAGCTGATCCAGGTAGCACTGTAACAGTCACTCAGCCAAACGGAAAAGATATCAAGACCCCAGTTGACAAAGATGGCAACTGGAAAGTCCCAGTAACACCGTTGAAAACCAGGTGATAAACTAGTTGTCACAACAACCGACTCGTCAGGCAACACCAGCAAACCAACAGTTGTTGTAGTTCCGGATAGAGTCTCTCCAGAATCACCAGTAGTGAATCCAGTAAAACCGGGAGACACTATTGTAAGCGGGAAAGCTGAACCAGGTAGCACTGTAACAGTCACTCAGCCAAACGGAAAAGATATCAAGACTCCAGTTGACAAAGATGGCAACTGGAAAGTCCCAGTAACACCGTTGAAACCAGGTGATAAACTAGTTGTCACAACAACCGACCCGTCAGGCAACATCAGCAAACCAACAGTTGTTGTAGTTCCAAATAGAGCACCTTCAACAACTACACCAAGTACAAATCATGGAAATGATGGTGTAAGTCCAAGTACTTTAGGATTCTCGCCTTCAGCGCAAAGTACAAGCGGAGGAATGAATACCAACCGTCTAGTGAAAGAATTGCCAAACACAGGAGAAGAAAGTAGCACGAGCTTATCTCTTCTAGGTGGAGCAACTATTTTAGGCTTGCTTGGTGCAGTTCAAATGCGTCGCAAGAGAGATGAACAAGACTAGTCACAAAAGGTAGAGTCCAGAGCTCGGTGTTGACTCTAGGAACAAACTTCTGTACTCAGAATATTTGGCTACGAATAGCCAAATAAAAGAGAGAACTAAGTCTTAAACCCACTAAAAAAGTAAGCTCTACAGCTTAACTAAAATAAAAACGAGGAATCTATCCAAGTGTGAGATGGGTTCCTCGTTTTGTTTTATAGTTAAATGAAATATATATAGCTGATTGAAATAAGATATGAACAAATCGATTAGGAAAGTCAAGCTAATTTCTAGAAATATTTTTTTAGCAGTTGTACTGTACTGTTCTAGATTCAATCTATTATAATTCCTTTAGACTATATCAAGGTCTTCTTGTTATCGGTTTATCTGTCATATCAGTAATCTTAAAAGCAATTCTTTGCCCAATCCATGACCTAGCCCTTGTCTCTTCTTTTTGAGTGTCATAGCGAATCCAGTCTTGATTGGGAAAAACTTGCCAAATTGTCAGAATTATGAGAAAAATAGGTGCAGTCTAAAAATGGAGGAATGCAATGAGAGAAGATATCAAAATCAATAACCGTGCTCTAGCATTGGAAGATCAAATCATTGAAGCGCTCGAAAAAGTTTATGATACAGATGTAGAGTTAGATGTATACAACCTTGGATTGATTTACGAGATTGACTTGGACGAAAATGGACTTTGTACAGTTGTTATGACCTTCACCGATACTGCCTGTGACTGTGCAGAAAGTCTGCCTATCGAAATCGTTGCAGGTCTGAAACAAATCGAGGGGATCGAAGATGTCAAGGTTGAAGTTACCTGGTCGCCTGCCTGGAAGATTACACGAATCAGTCGTTATGGGCGCATAGCTCTAGGGCTACCTCCACGTTAAAAGAAAAAGCAAGCCGTTTTTGGCTTGTTTTTGATTTGCTTATTTTTACCAGATTGTTCCATATTCCAGAAGTCTGTCACGGCTCACGTGAAGCAGATGATACGATATGGGCATATTTACCGAGAACACCACGGCTGTAAAGTGGTGGCAAGGTTGTTTCTGCCTTGCGTTTTTCAAGTTCTTCATCAGATACAGCCATAGAAATTTCTTTAGTATCTTGGTCGACAGTGACGATATCTCCTGTACGAAGGTAGGCAATTGGTCCACCATCCTGAGCTTCAGGAGCGATATGTCCGACAACCAATCCATAAGTACCACCAGAGAAGCGTCCGTCTGTCAAGAGGGCAACCTTGTCTCCTTGACCTTTACCAACGATCATTGATGAAAGTGACAGCATCTCAGGCATACCAGGACCACCCTTAGGTCCAACGAAACGAACAACGACAACGTCGCCATCAACGATTTCATCTGACAAGACAGCTTGGATAGCATCTTCTTCAGAGTCAAAGACCTTGGCTGGACCAACGTGACGGCGTACTTTAACACCGGATACCTTGGCAACTGCACCGTCAGGAGCAAGATTACCGTTCAAGATGATAAGCGGACCATCTGCGCGTTTTGGATTTTCAAGTGGCATAATGACTTTTTGACCTGGTGTGAGGTCTGCAAAGTCAGCTAAGTTTTCAGCGACTGTCTTACCAGTACATGTGATGCGGTCGCCATGAAGGAATCCATTCGCCAAGAGATATCTCATAACCGCAGGTACACCACCAACTTCGTAGAGGTCTTGGAAGACATACTGACCTGATGGTTTCAAGTCGGCCAAGTGAGGCACACGTTCTTGGATTGTATTGAAGTCCTCAAGTGACAAGTCAACGTTAGCTGCGTGGGCAATGGCGAGCAAGTGAAGAGTAGCATTTGTAGAACCACCGAGAACCATAGTCACAGTGATGGCATCTTCAAAAGCTTCACGAGTCAAGATATCTGACGGTTTGAGACCAAGTTCCAACATCTTAACAACAGCACGTCCTGCTGCTTCGATATCTTCTTTCTTATCAGCAGATTCTGCTGGGTGAGAAGAAGAACCTGGCAAGCTCATCCCCAAAACCTCGATAGCAGTCGCCATGGTGTTGGCAGTATACATACCACCGCAACCACCAGGGCCAGGGGCAGGCATTACATTCAAGACGTTTGACGTCTTCCGCCGTCATATCACCGTGGTTCCATTTTCCGATCCCTTCAAAGACAGAAACCAAGTCGATGTCTTTGCCATCAAGATTTCCCGGTGCAATGGTTCCACCATAGGCGAAAATAGCTGGGATATCCATATTGGCAATAGCAATCATAGAACCAGGCATGTTCTTGTCACAGCCACCGATAGCCACAAAGGCATCCACGTTGTGACCACCCATAGCAGCTTCGATTGAGTCCGCAATAATATCACGAGATGTCAAAGAGAAGCGCATACCAGGCGTTCCCATGGCAATCCCATCTGCTACCGTAATGGTTCCAAATTGAACCGGCCAAGCGCCTGCAGATTTGACACCTTCTTTCCTAATTTCCCAAAATCATGCAAGTGAATGTTACACGGTGTATTTTCCGCCCAAGTCGAAATAACCCCAACAATCGGTGTTTCAAAGTCCTTATCTGTCATACCAGTCGCACGAAGCATGGCACGGTTTGGTGATTTAACCATGCTGTCATAAATGCTACTGCGGTGACGTTTATCTAATTCAGTCATCTTATCCCTCCCATTTCAGTTTTTACTATTATAGCACATTTTAAAAAGCAATGAACAGAAGAAAATTCTTGAATTTTCAGAAAATTCTATATACATATAAAATATTTAATACTCCCCAATGAAAAATCAAAAGAGCAAACTAGGAAACTAGTCGCAGGCTGCTCAAAACACTGTTTTGAGGTTGTAGATAAGACTGACAAAGTCAGGAACATACATAGTAGATTGAATCTAGAATAGTACGTTGCGATTATTAAAACATTTCTAGAAATAAATTTGACTTTTCCAATCGCTTTGTTCACATCTTATTTCAATCTACTATATCTACAGCAAGGCGACGTTGACGCGGTTTGAAGAGATTTTCGAAGTAAAAACAACAAAGCGGATTAGTGCACTTTCTGATGACCAGAATATGCTTTTTAATCCGCTTGCTTTAAATAACATAATGTAATTTTTACAGAAATTCTTTCAGATAAGTGTATTTAACATCTATCTTGCATTATAAAATTCTAGAACTTTCTCTTTTATATTCGATTCACTCAAACCATACTCATTAAGAAGATAATCCATTTTCCCTACTTGACCGAATCTTTCTTGAACACCCATCCGATGAATTTTTGTTATTCCATCATCAGAGAATAATTCACATAAAGCACTGCCAATTCCACCTATCTGATTGTGGTTTTCTACAGTAAATATAGTTTTTCCGCTTAACATTGTTTTTATCTGTTCTGGTATCGGTTTGATTCTAAATAAATCTATCACACCTACTGAATAACCTAATTTAGACAGTTCATCCGCAACTCGAATACTTGGAGCAACCATTATGCCAGAAGCAACTATTACAACATCTTCACCGTGTCTTAACTCAATGTAGCCTTTAGAAAAATCTTCTCCACCTTGATATACAGCCTCTGGAGCCTTTCTAATTGTTCGAATATATTTTAGTCCTTTTAAGTCTAATGTCTGGTTCAAGATTTCACGAAATTGGATATCATCAGTTGCTTCAAAAATGATTGATTTAGGAATTAAACGTAACAATCCAATTTCTTCAAATGGCATATGTGTTCCACCATTCATCTCTGCCGTTACTCCTGCATCTGAGCCAATCACAGTGGCATCCAATTGTGCGTACCCAAGAGAAATAAATAATTGATCAAATACTCTTCGTGAAGCAAAAAAGGGCCAAATGTATGAAGATAAGGTCTAAACCCCTGAATAGATAAACCTGCTGCAAGCCCGACCATTTCTGCTTCCATGATCCCAACATTCACATAACGGTCTCCAAAGTCCTTTTCAAGATTATTAGTAGCCATCGAACTTGACAAATCTGCTTCTAAAACTACTATATCAGGATAACTTTGGTTAGCCTCTAGAAGGAAATCTCTATCACATGCCGTAATTCTTTCCTACTTCTCATCATTCTGTTTCCTCCAATTCCTGACTTAATCTTTCTACAATTGAAGTTAACATTTGTCTCTCCTCTACAGTAGGGCGAAGATGATGATTGGATTTCATTTCTTCCAGCTCTCGAACCCCTTGACCTTTAATAGTATCTAATACAATACACTTAGGTGATGAATTATTTGACTGTTTTTAATTGGACAATCCCTTCATAAATTTCTCTAATATCTGGAACCATTGACCCTAATGGATTCAAATCCAAATGCTGAGAATTTTTCTACAAAATCACCTGGATTACAAATATCCTTTGTAAAAACCATCTAATTGTTTTTTTGTTATCGTCTACAAATACAATTAAATTGGATAACTGTTGATGTGAAAACAAACTGTATAGCCTCCCAACATTGTCCTTCATTTAACTCACCATCTCCAACAATAGCATAGGTATAAAAGGGGCTTTTCTTATTCTCTGGCCATATGCAAGTCCGGTTGCAACACTAATTCCTTGTCCTAAAGAGCCCGTTGTCATATCTATGCCCGGCGTTAGATTTCTATCGGGATGAGACGGTAATTTGGTTCCATTTGTATTTAAAGAATATAAGAATTCTTTGTCAAAGAAACCATTCAAATAGAGTGTGCTGTACAAAGCTGGTCCAGCATGTCCCTTGGATAAAACAAAATAATCTCTATCTCGTGATGCAAATATTTCTGGAGTCATCGGCATTATTTCACCATAAAGCACCGCTAAAACTTCTACTATAGACAGACTCCCTCCATAATGGCCAAATCCAAGATGATTCAATGTTCTAAGAGTATTTAATCGGATTTTTGTTGCAAATTTTCTTAACTCATCTTCTCTATTTTCACTTAAAATCATCCCTTATTCCTCCTTTGCAGATGGCTTTTTAATAAAGGATACTCCAAACATAACTGCTAGAATAAGAACAAGACCAATAATAATGCCTGCTTGTGAGCCAAATTGATTCAACATTCCTAAAATAATTCCTGATAGACCAAAATCTGCATCTGAGAAAGTTGATCCTTGGAAACCAAGTCCTCCCAAAACTGGCATTAAAAAGACTGGAAGAAAACTGATTAAAATACCTTGTAAAAATGCTCCAATAGTGGCTCCTCGAACACCACCAGATGCATTCCCAATAACACCTGCAGTCGCTCCACAGAAGAAATGAGGCACAACACCTGGTAAAATAACAACCGTTCCTGAAGCAATCATAATTGCCATACTTACTAAAACCACCAACAAAACTAGAGATAAATCAATTAGAACTGCATTAGGTGCATAAGTATAAACAATCGGACAATCCAAAGCAGGGTTTTGAATTAGGTGACAAGACGCTCTGAAATACCTTTTAAAGGCTGGAACAATTTCACCCAAAATAAGGCGAACACCTGCTAAAAATAACAAATACCCTGCTGCAAATTGACCTGCTAATTGTAAAAGCATAAACTAGACCACTTGTACCACTACTGATTTCTTTTTCTATATATTCTGCCCCTGCAAAAGATAGCTACAATAATATAAATAACTGCCATAGATAAAGTAATACTAACAGTACTATCACGTAAAAAAGCTAAACTCTTTGGAAATTTAATGTCCTCTGTTGATTTTGATTTGTCACCGATAAGGCTACCAGCGAAACCACTCAACCAATATCCCAAAGAACTGAAATGACCTAAAGCCACCTTGTCATTTCAGTTAATTGAACCATATATTTTTGCACAAATGCTGGAGAAATACTCATAATAATACCGAGTGCTAATCCTCCTAGTAAGATAAGAGGCAAACTAGTAAAGCCAGCAACTGATAAAATGACCGCAATCATACACGCCATATATAGAGTGTGGTGCCCTGTTAAAAAGATATATTTAAATCGAGTAAAACGAGCGATTAAAATATTGAACACCATACCTGCAAACATAATCATTGCAGTAGCTGAGCCATATGTTGTCAAAGCTACAGCTACAATTGCTTCGTTATTCGGAACAACTCCAGATAAATGAAAAAGCATGCTCAAACATGGTACCAAATGGATTTAAAGAATTTTGTACAATTCCTGCACCACCAGATACAACTAAGAAACCGACAAAGGTCTTAATTCCACCTTTAATAATATCAGGTAATTTCTTCTTCTGAAGAACTAATCCTAAGATTGCAATTAAAAGCTACTAAAAATAGCTGGTGTACTAACAATATCCAATATGAACTTCATCATGACGCTAGCCTCCTATATAAGTCCTTTTTCTTCACAAATTTTAGTAATTAATTCTCGCAGTTCGTCCATATCAATAATACTATTTAAGATACGAACATCTCCAAGATGACTAGCTGAATCAGCTGAGATCACGACCAACAATCCAAATATCGGCTGCATTTGAATCTGCTCCACCTAAATCATAGTGTTCAACTTCTACATCTGAAACATTCAAATCACTCAATACAGATTCAATATTCATCTGTACCATAAAACTTGAACCTAATCCTGAACCACAAGCTGTACCAATTTTTAACATTATCTAATCCTCCTGTTTAATTATCATTTCAATGTCATCATAGTTTTTGATGATATTAAAGTTTGAACATGATTTTTATCTCTTAAAAATGTTGTTAAAATGTGACAAAAGCCTTTAAATGACTCTCATTATCAATGGCTGCAATACAAATCAACAATCTTACTCTCTTGTTCTGGATCATCCAATAAATAAATCGGTTCTTCCAAAACTAACATTGACATTCCTATTTCATTCACACCTTCATCTGGCTGAGCGTGAGGTGCTACTCCCTTCCTAAATTAATAAAAAGGCCCAAACTCTTCTACTTTTTGAATCATTGCCTCAGGGTAGTTCTCAGTTATCTTATCTTGATCCAAAAAGCGGTTTAGCTGCTAAACAGTGCCTCCTTCCATCCTAATTTTTCGAACTAACCTGATAAGTTTTCTTTTTTGTAATTAATTCTTCTAACAATGGTAACACTTCCTTTCTGTTCATTTCTTGATAGAGATACCTCTTTAATGCTAATTTTAACTCTAATTCTTGTGTGATTACACTATATCTTCTTACTATGCTAATTATCTGATTAAGCTCAATATCTCGATAACCTGTATCTGGAAAATCTTTTGATACCAATTCAACTAACTGCGTTGTTTGCTCTTCCGTCATCATAACAGAAACTAGATAATTTGGCTTCTCTGTTTCCACCTTTATAGTAGAAAAACCATATCATAGTCACTACTAGTTTTCGCCTGTAAATCATCCATCTTTGAGGTTCCTATAAAACTCAATTTGAGGAAATAATGCTAATAGATTCTCTTTTAACATCAATGAAGAACTAATCCCATTAGGACAGATAGTGCTGCTTTATAACATTTTTGAGGCAAAGTATCTGCTTTCTTTAAATAACCTCCAAAATGGATCACAAAATATACTGTTTCACTATCAGGTATGGGTTTATCGATAGCTTCCATCAAGGGGGTCAAAAGAATCCTTCACTAGCTCAAATAAGTCAGGATAATGTTCTTTAACATGCAAAAACATATTCATTTGAACTAGGTAAGTCGAACTTTAATCTATAGTAAGCCGGTATCAGGTGGCGGCGAAGATTTTCTCTCAACACTTCCTTTGTTTAAAATGTAACAAAGAAATATCTTCCATTCTACTTATAATAGCCTCTGTTAATTGATTAAAGTAAACCGGAGCAACATCTACCTCACCTTCAAAAACAACTTGATAATAAAACTGTGATATAGCGATAATCATCCTCTGAAAAACACCGTATCTATAATTCCCAAATCAACCACTGTATCCAATAAAATAGTCGTGATATCTTGAATAGTAGGAGATACTAATGTCTCTGAAAGACATACTCTTTCAACATCCCTTTGATACCTACACATAATGAATACTAAACCGAAAAAGGCAAACTTTCAATTGATTAACAATCGGTACTATCTGTAGCTTTTCATAATAATCTTTAACTACCTGATTTATCAAATCATAAGTTAATGAATACCTAACTGGATAAAACATAATCCAACCCCCAAATCCCTATGGAGGATTCCAGCAACTCACTAACCATTTGAAAAAGCTAAACGGTGCTTATTCCACTCTGAACCATGTAAAAGTATAACCTTTTTGCTCTACTGTATCCTAGCTCAAAATCATTATCTAACATAATCTTTCTTAATGATTGAATATCAGATAAAGGTTGTGTTCTTACTTACTTTCAAAAAGTCTTGGTAATGATTATTCGATATAAAAATCTAATCGGCAAAAAGTGTAAAGATAGATTAAGGCTAAGCGAGTCGACTTTTGGTAAAACCAATTCATCCGACTTAATAATATCTGTCAAAGACTGCTTCGTACGATTTGATAAACTATAGCGACCTTGTTTTTATCCAGCACTATCCCTTTATTAGCTAGATAAGGCACTAAAATAATCTATTCCTTCTTTGACTTCCTTTATAGGTAAGCTCACCTTAACAGATAATTCATATAATGATAGCTCACAATGATCCATCAAAGTCATCAAAATAACTAGTGCTCTATAATCAAACATTTCTCTTCCTTTCTAACTACAATTATAGTGTAAAAAGCTATAAGAATAAAAGAGTATTTCAGCACAATATAACCTCACCTTCTACAAGTAATTATTGGGCTGAAAGTTTTTAATGATTATTTTTCAACTTTCTATTGACTTTTTAAAAACAAAGTGATATCATTTAGATATCAAAAACAGGAGGTCGTTCTGATGACTGAAAAAAACTAATCAATTCAAAAACCAAATGGTGTAGTAGCATTGATACTCATTGAGTTGGCACTCGTACTTGGCATTTTTATATTTGTAATCGGTGCTGGTTCAGAAAATATTTTTGGAATTATTATCGGTCTTTTATTAATCTTAATTTCAGTTCTAGCTCATGCTGGTTTAAAAGTTGTCAAACCTCAGGAAGCACTGGTTTTGACTCTCTTTGGTAACTATACAGGAACCATCAAAGAACCTGGCTTTTACTTTGTCAATCCTTTTAGCATAGCGGTCAATCCTGCAAACCACACTCGACTCGGACAAAGTGGCGATGTTAGCACAAAATCTCCTTTTTCAGGGATGAAATCATCAAATGGTAATGACGTAAATCTTGAAATTGGCAAGAAACAGATTTCTCTTAAAGTTATGACTTTGAGTAATTCCGTCAAAAAGATTAACGATTGTTTAGGTAACCCTGTTGAAATCGGAATCGCAGTTACTTGGAGAGTTGTCGATACAGCTAAAGCAGTCTTCAACGTAGATAACTACAAAGAATATCTTTCATTGCAGTGTGATAGCGCCCTCCGTAATATTGTCCGTATCTACCCTTACGATGTGTCTCCTAATGTGGATACTACAGGTGACGGGCAAGCAGATGAAGGTAGTCTCCGTGGCTCTAGCGAGATTGTAGCTAACCGTATTCGTGAAGAAATCCAAAGTCGCGTAGAGGATGCTGGCTTGGAAATCCTTGAAGCACGTATTACTATGCAGCTTATGCCCAGAAATTGCTGCTGTCATGCTTCAACGTCAACAAGCATCTGCTATTATTGATGCTCGCAAGATGATTGTAGACGGCGCTGTTGGAATGGTTGAAATGGCACTGGAACGTCTCAATGAAGGAGAGTTGGTTGAACTAGATGAAGAGCGTAAAGCAGCGATGGTTTCAAATCTCCTAGTCGTTCTCTGTGGCAATCATGATGCACAACCAATTGTCAATACAGGAAGCCTTTATTAAAAATGGCAGAAGCTAAAAAGCAAATCCCCTTCGACTCTCAACAAAGTTATACGCTGCACTCGCATCATGGGCAGAAGACGACTTTCGTTCAGTCAATGGGCAAATTGAATATCTTCTTACAGAATGTGTCAAACAACGGAAGAAAAGACGGAAAATACGTCTCAGAAAACCATTGATGACCCTTCGAGATTGATATTTAATCTATTTTCCTATCCAGAACTGTGGATGGGAAAATTTTTTTATCTTTTTGTCAAGTAACTTTACTTTACAAAAAGTTTTGATATACTATTAAAGTTGATGAAAAATCAAACCTAACTGAATTTATATCTTAAAAGGAGAAATCAAAATGGCAGTACCTGCACGTCGCACTTCAAAAGCGAAGAAAAAAACAAACGTCGTACACACTACAAAGTAACAGCTCCATCTGTAAACTTTGACGAAACTACTGGAGATTACTCACGTTCTCACCGCGTATCACTTAAAGGATACTACAAAGGACGTAAGATCGCTAAAGCTGCATCAGCTGAATAATAGAAGGAGATACCATGCGTAAATATTACACTTGAACACAAAGAATCTGGTGAACGCTTGCCTTACTTCTAAAAACAAACGTAACACTCCAGACCGTCTTCAATTGAAGAAATACTCACTAAAAACTTCTGCAAACACGTTGTGTTTACAGAAGTGAAGTAAGCATTCAATACGAATCAATACATAAGAAAAACGCTGATTTCAAGCGTTTTTCCTTTTTTCCAATTTCAATACATTTCACTATATGTCAGTTCAATCTCTACCTTTTTTAGATAAATATATCATTTAGATATTGAAATTAAGCCCTGCTATCATTTCGATGGCAGAGCTTTTTAATGTTTGGTACACTACCTTCTTATCTATATTTTGATGGAGCTGAAGTTGACATCTACAAAGTTTAATGTTAGAATACATTCAAAAAAATATATTTGAATGAGGTGTTTTATGATTCAAAAATGTTGTTACTTCAATAATCCTGTATTCTGGGACAGCCGTAGACTTACTTATTATCCTAATGTTATGCCAAAAGAAAAAGCAGAAAAAGACATCATTAACATCTATTTAGGACAATTTCTAGGCTCTGTTAGTCTAATATTGCTAAGTTTACTTTTTGCATTTGTCTTAAATTATATTCCTAGTAAAGAGATTTTTAGGTTTGCTCGGTTTGATTCCAATTTTCCTAGGATTCAAAGTTTTTGCTTTTTAGGAGATTCTGATGGAGAAGCTATTGCAAAAGATGGTTTGCGCAAAAGATAATAAAAACCTGATTTTTCTAGTCGCTATGATTACTTTTTGCAAGTTGTGGTGCTGACAATATTGGTGTTTTTGTCCCATATTTTATTACCTTAAATTTAGCGAATTTGATAGTGGCTTTACTTACCTTTTCTAGTCATGATTTATCTCTTGGTTTTTCTGCCCAAAAATTGGCACAAGTCCCTTCTGTTGGAGAAACTTTGGAAAAAAATATAGCAGATGGTTTATTGCCGTTGTTTATTTAGGGATTGGGGATGTATATCCTGATTGAAAACAACAGCTTTGACATGCTATGGACTATGTTAGGCTAGGAGAAAAATATTATGAAAAAAAGATAGTATCTGCCAAGTGAATATTATAAATCAACAAAAATGTTACAACCGCAATGAACTACCTTGAAAAGGAAAAAGTCCAAAAATCACTTCGCATTTTAACAAAGTTTACCGATAATAAACAGATAAATATCATCTTTTATCTCCTTGCTGTTGAAGAACTCTGTGTCTGTGATATAGCCTGTTTACTAGATCTCAGTATGGCATCTGCCTCCCACCATCTTCGTAAAACTAGCCAATCAAAAACATCTTGGACACTAGAAGAGAGGGGAAAAATTATATATTATTTTATAAAAAGATGAGGAAATCAGAGATTTTTAATCAACTAGGATAACAACTATTTTTACGTCTAGAGCGTTTTTTTGTGTTGTTTAAGAAGAATAGATAGAGGTTTTTAGATAACTACACATATTAGTTTTTAAAAATGAGATTTAATCGATGATAACTAGAAAGGATTATTGCTAAATATCTTGTTTATTACCAATTAAAAGACGGTAGAATCGTCATCCTACGGTGTTGTTGCTTTAAATGCAAGAAGTGACAGAAGGAAAATATAGAAAGCACCTTTTACATTTAATAGGCAGGCGGAAGATTTCAAGAGGAAAAACTTGGAACTTTGAGTGTACCAATTGGGTAAATTATAGTGGATTGAAATAAGATATGAACAGAGAGATTAGGAAAGTCAAACTAATTTCTATAAATGTTTTAGAATCCATAGTGTACTACTCTAAGTTCAATCCACTATACTAGTACATTAGATATTTTATAGATTTCGAAAGTAAATTGGAAGGATTTTCAAATTATCCCCCAGCAAAAAGCTGGAAACGTTTGTCAGAGCTATTGACAAATGCGAAAAGAATCAGATAGAATAGTAAAAGTATGTTTAGTAACTGATCACTTTATAGCCGGCTAAACGAATACAAAATCTATGAGGAGGTATTCATCGTGAAACGTACTTATCAACCAAGTAAACTACGTCGTGCGCGTAAACACGGATTCCGTAACCGTATGTCAACTAAAAACGGTCGTCGCGTATTGGCAGCTCGTCGTCGTAAAGGACGCAAAGTTTTGGCTGCATAATCCAAACGAATTCAACAAAGAAGTCAGTAGGAACTCGACTGCACCCATAAAATGAGACACAAGAAAACACTCCTGTTGAAATCTGGTAAAATAGAAACAGGAGTGTTTTGTTATAATCAAAAAGCATATTCAGTAGAAACTAAGCTAGCCTGTATCGAAATGAAGAAGGCAGGTAACTCAAATAAGGTTATCATGGATACCCTCGGCATCAAAAATGCTAGTCAGGTCAAGACCTGGTGGCGATGGTATCAGAATGATGAATTGTTCCGTTTCCACCAACCCGTTGGGAAACAATATACTTATGGTAAAGGGATGAAACAGTTATCTGAAGTGGAACAGTTACGTTTACAGGTAGAATTACTAAAAAAGTATCAGAGCTTGATAAGAAAATCGACAAAGTAAGTCTTATCAAGCTAGTGGAAGAGTATAAGAAAACGTGCCCTGTATCTATTATTTTAGAGTGTTTCGGCGTCAAACGCTCAACCTTTTATCGCTGGAAACAGGAGTGTAAGAATTCTCAGAAAAGAGACGAAATAGCAGATAAAATAGAACAACTCTGTATGGAAAATCACTTTATTTACGGCTATCGAACCATCACTCGCTTGCTCAAGAAAGTGTATAATCTCGTCGTTAATCGCAAGAAGGTCTATCGTATTATGAAGGAAAAGGGCTGCCTTTGCCGTGTCCGTCCTAAGAAGGGACCTAAATTAGGGAAGCCATACCATGTAACAGACAATAAGCTAGATCGTGATTTTCATGCAGACAAGCCTATGGAGAAGCTTGTCACAGACATCACCTACCTCTACTTTGGGAACTGTAGACTTTATCTATCTTCAATAATGGATCTCTATAATCGCGAAATTGTAGCTTATACCATCTCCGATTGCCAAGATACTAACTTTGTGCTCGATACACTTCATCAACTTGAGCTACCTCAAGGAGCGCTTTTACACAGCGATCAGGGTGCAGTCTACACCTCAAAAGCCTACTATCAGGCTTGTATAGAAAAAGGCATCACCCGCTCCATGTCCCGAAAAGGAACACCAGCGGACAATGCCTGTATCGAATGGTTCCACTCTGTTCTCAAGTCTGAAACCTTCTATCTCCATAAGTGGAGAAACTTAACCAAAGATAGTATAACAGATATTGTCAAAAATTACATCATATTTTTATAATGAAACTAGAATTCAACAGAAATTAAATGACCAGTCTCCTGTAGAGTACAGAAAAACTGGTCGCATAAAGAGGTTTTTCTCTTGTCCCATTATTGAGGGTGCAGTGCCCTCGAGTCTACTGGCTTTTTGTTTTGCTCTAAAATAATATTTTGTATAAGCTTTCTATTTTTTTCTATAATATTTCATATACTATATAAATGGAGAATATTTATGAAAAATCAAAAAGCTCTCTTACTAGGGGTTGAATTTTTGAGTGCTAGCTTCTTGATGGTAGCTTGTAGCTCGACACAGTCAAATGCATCTGATAAAACCTACTCTTATGTATTTGCTAGCAATCCAGATACATTAGACTACATTACTTCGACACGTGGCTCGACGTCTAGCATTACGACAAACTTGATTGATGGTTTGTTGGAAAATGATAAGTATGGCAATCTGGTTCCTTCTATGGCTGAATCATGGACAGTATCAAAAGATGGTTTGACTTACACCTATAAAAATCCGTCAGGGGTGCTAAATGGTACACTTCTGAGGGAGAAGAATATGCTGAAGTGACAGCTCATGACTTTGTGACCGGTCTGAAGTATGCGGCTGATAAAGAAAGGCTGAAAAACTTGTACTTGGTCCAAGACTCAATCAAAGGTTTGGCAGACTATGTTGAGGGAAAACATCTGACTTTGAGACTGTTGGAGTTAAGGCAGTCGATGATTATACTTCCAATATACTTTGAACAAGCCAGAGTCTTATTGGAATTCGAAGACAACTGGGGGAATTTTTGAGCCCTGTCAATGAAGCCTTTTTGAAATCCAAGGGAGATGACTTTGGAAGTGTAACACCCATCTAGCATCCTGTCCAATGGGCCTTACTTATTCAAATCATTCACTTCAAAAATCTTTAATTGAGTTTGAAAAAGAAATCCTAATTACTGGGACAAGGACAATGTGAAGATTGAGAAAGTAAAACTTTCCTTCTATGACGGTTCAGATCAAGATAGTTTGGCTAGAGGATTCTTGGAAGGTAACTATTCAGACGGGCGTATCTTCCCAACAAGCTCAGTGTTTGATCAGTTGAAAAAAGGGAATGAAGATAAGATTACCTATACCCCTCAAAATGCTGTAACCTTCTACTATCTCTTTAATGTCAACCGTCAAAGCTACAAGCAAACCATGAAACAGACGGATAAAGAAAAGACGGATTCTCGTCTAGCTATGCAAAATAAAGACTTCCGTCAAGCTATTAACTTTGCCTTTGACCGTCATGCCTATGCTGCTCAGACAAATGGAGAAGATGGGGCTGATCGAATTCTTCGAAACACAGTCACACCAAGTAACTTTGTTCAACTCGTCGGCAAAAACTTTGGAGATGCTGTCAATGAAAAAGATGGTCAACTATGGTACAGAGTGGTCTAAATATCAATCTGAACGACGCTCAAGCAGCTTTCTTGGATCCTGAAAAGCCAAGGCTGAATTTGCCAAGGCTAAAGAAAGTTTGCAAGCAGAAGGCGTGACCTTCCCTATCCACTTGGATATGTTGGTTGATCAGACTGCTAAGTTGGATGTTCAGCAAGCAAGCTCCTTCAAGCAGACCGTTGAAGCAACGCTTGATTCAGATAATGTGGTTATTGATATCATTCAATTGTCACCAGATGAGAAAGACAATGCTACCTTCTTTGCGGATACCGCTGATCAAAAGGACTATGACATCGATATCTCAGGTTGGAGTGGAGATTTCTCAGATCCGAAAACCTATCTTGATCTCTTGGATCCAGACTCTGGTTCTCAGTTGAAAAATCTTGGCTTGACTCCAGGAAAAGACAATGAAGTCAAGGAAAAACTCGGTTTAGCTACCTACAAGGAGTTGTTGGATGCGGCAGATAAAGAGAATGAAAATACGCAAACACGTTATGAAAAATTTGCCGAAGTTCAAGCTTGGTTGACAGATAGTGCTCTCTTCCTACCAGTTCAAAGTGGAGGAGCTAATCCTATCTTCCGTAAGACTGTTCCATTTACAGGGGCCTTCTCATTTGTTGGACACAAAGGAGATGCGGACAACTACAAATATGTTGAATTGCAAAAGGAACCAGTGACTGCTAAACAGTATCAAGAACTTTATGAAAAATGGCAAAAAGAAAAAGCGGAGTCTAATAAAAAAGCCCAAGAAGATTTGGCTAACCACGTTCGATAGAAGAAGGTTATCAATAAAATTTTAATACTCTTCGAAAATCTCTTCAAACTGCGTCAACGTCGCCTTGCCGTAGGTATGGTTACTGACTTCGTCAGTTCTATCCACAACCTCAAAACAGTGTTTTGAGCTGACTTCGTCAGTTCTATCCACAACCTCAAAACAGTGTTTTGAGCTGACTTCGTCAGTTTCATCTACAACCTCAAAGCAGTGTTTTGAGCAGCCTGCGGCTAGTTTCCTAGTCTGCTCTTTGATTTTCATTGAGTATAAGTCTAATTTTAGGGACTAGATTCAGAAAAAAGGCATTACCAGAAGCTTGTTGGTTCTGGTAATGCCTTTTCTTTATTCTTTCAAATGATATGAATAGCTGGCAACGACGACATCTTCGTGCCATCTGAGAGCATATTTTAATTTGAGGCTCATTTGATTGTGGAGGATATTTTGCCAAGGTTTGTTAGGGATAAACTGGGGAACTAGAACTGTAACTGTGTAGTTCTTTTTCTTGGCTTCTTGAGAGATTTTTCGAACATATCGAACTGTAGGTGTGATGATATCGCGATAGCTAGTATTAATGTTTTTTAGAGTGATATTTGGGAAGTAGTCGGCAAATTCTTGGAGGATTTCTTGGTCTTTTTTTCCTCCGTTTCTTTGGTGGAAATGTGCATAGCCAAAACCTCATCTCCAATACTTTGAGCGTAGTTAATCGCTCCAACGCTGACTCGAGTAACATTTCCCACTAAGACAAGGACGACATTGCCATCGTAGGTTTTTCTTTTGAATTCCTTCATAAAGTCGAAGTTGTTTGGCCACTTTTTGGTAATGACTGTGGATGGACAAGAAGAGGAAGGTTAGGACCAGGATAATAGGGAAGAATGGGCCAGATATCTCCAAGTCTGAAAGAAGAGTAGAATAAGAACGATAGCGTAACAAATGATGGCTCTGAGGATATTTGCAAAGGCAGATTTTAAGAAATGAGAACCTTTTTTTCTTTTTTTTCCAGTGGCGAATCATTCCCTGTTTGAGAAAGGGCAAAAGGAACAAAAACTCCGATAGTATAAAGAGGGAATCAAGCGTTCTGTATTTCCGTTAAAAATGAGCAGAAGGATCATAGCACCAAAGGCCAAGGTCAAAATACCGTTTGAATAACCCAGGCGGTCTCCTTTTTCCATAAAAGAGATGGGGCATGTACTTTGTTCTTAGCCATATTGTAAGCCAACATCGGAAAGGCAGAAAAACCAGTATTTGCAGCAACGGCTAGGATTAGGGCTGTTGAAAATTGGAAGAGATAATAAACAATCTGACCGAGAGCTGAATCCCCTAAAATTCCTTTAGCCATTTGTGAGAGGATTGTTTCTCCGTGTTGAGGAGTAATTCCCCATCCAGTAGTTTAGGAAGGTAATTCCCTGCAAAGAGAAACCAAGAATCAGAGACATGATGGTCAGTGTTTGAGCTGCATTCTTTCTTTGGGAGTTTTGAAAAATGGAACAGCATTTGAGATAGCTTCAACCCCGGTTAGTGAAGCTGAACCGCTGGTGAAGGCTCTTAAAATCAGGACGATTGAGAGACTTGGGACGGTTTGACCAATTGCAGAAGTTGCATGATAGCTGAGAGAACCTGTCAATAGTTGGAAAATACCAAACAATAAGAGGAAGACCGTACTAAAGATAAAGAGATAGACAGGGATCATCAGAGAACTAGCAGATTCCCTCAAGCCTCGCAGATTCAAAAGCATGAGTAAACAGACCAGAAAAATAGAGATGTGGAGGTTGTAGGGATGGAGGGCAGGCAGTGCTGCTGTGATCGCATCAGCTCCTGCAGCCACGGATACGGCAACTGTTAGCATATAGTCAACAAGCAGGCTTCCTCCAGCAATCAAACCTAGCTCAGGGGATAGGTTTTCTCGAGTAACCATATAGGCACCTCCGCCTTGAGGGTAGGCGTGAATGATTTGTCGGTAAGAAATGGTTAGACTAGCAAGTAGCAAGAGGACAAAAATGCCGATAGGAAGACTCCACCAAATAGCGAGGGGAGAAAGACTAGCCAAGACGAGGACGACCTGCTCAGGTCCATAAGCGATAGAAGATAGGGCATCACTTGAAAGCATTGCGAGTGCCTGAGTTTTTCCAAGAAGTCCTCCCTCGCCTTCAGTCAAGGACTTAAGAGGACGACCGATAAAAGGTATATTTTAATTTTTGTAAACATTTTCTTTCCTTTTTCTGAAAAATTTCAACAAGAGTTATTATACTGCTATGAAAAATAAGTCGTCAAGAAAAAAATGAATGATTTCAAAAATATTTTTTTCCTATAAGAATGAGACTAGTTTTTTTTGGTATAATAGAAGGTAGAAAAAAACGAGGGAATATACATGATTTTTTTGATACACATACCCACTTGAATGTGGGAAGAATTTTTCGGGACGCGAAGAAGAAGAAACTAGCCTTAGCAGCTGAAATGGGTGTAACTCGGATGAATATTGTTGGTTTTGACAAACCAACCATTGAGCGTGCTCTTGAACTAGTGGACAAGTATGACCAACTCTATGCGACGATTGGTTGGCATCCGACAGAAGCAGGGACTTATACAGAAGACGTTGAGAAATTACCTGTTGGAAAAAGCTCAAAACATCCAAAAGTTGTAGCCTTGGGTGAGATTGGTTTGACTATCACTGGATGACGGCACCCTAAAGAAGTTCAAGAAAAAGGTTTTTCGTCGTCAGATTCAGCTATCTAAAGGAATTGGACTTTACCTTTTGTGGTTCACACCCGTGATGCGCTAGAAGATACCTATGAGATTATCAAGAGTGAGGGAGTTGGTCCCACGTGGCGGCATCATGCACTCTTTCTCAGGTTCTCTGAATGGGCTGAGAAGTTTGTGAGTCTAGGTATGACTATTTCTTTTTCTGGGAGTGGTGACCTTCAAGAAGGCGACAGATATTCAGGAAGCAGCCAAAGAGTTACCTTTGGATAAGATTTTGGTAGAAACGGATGCGCCTTATTTAGCCCCAGTACCCAAGCGTGGTCGTGAAAACAAGACAGCTTACACGCGCTATGTAGTAGACTTTATTGCAGATTTGCGTGGCATGACAACAGAAGAATTAGCTGCTGCGACAAGTGCAAATGCGGAACGAATTTTTGGACTGGAAAGTAAATTATGAAAAAGAAAATTTCCCAAGTCATCGTAGTCGAAGGGCGCGATGATACGGCCAATCTCAAACGTTATTTTGATGTGGAGACCTATGAGACTCGTGGCTCCGCTATCAATGAGCAGGATCTTGAACGAATCCAACGTCTACACGAACGTCATGGGGTGATTGTCTTTACAGATCCTGACTTTAATGGGGAACGCATTCGTCGGATGATTATGACGGCCATTCCGACAGTGCAACATGCCTTTTCTCAAACGTGATGAGGCAGTTCCTAAGTCCAAGACCAAGGGACGTTCCCTAGGAATCGAACATGCCAGCTACGAAGACTTGAAAACAGCGCTGGAACAAGTCACAGAGCAGTTTGAAGCAGAAAGTGACTTTGATATTAGCCGTAGTGACTTGATTCGATTAGGATTTTTGGCTGGAGCAGATAGCCGAAAACGCAGAGAATATCTAGGAGAAATCTTCGTATCGGTTATTCCAATGGGAAACAACTTCTCAAGCGTTTAGAATTATTTGGCATCAGTTTAGCTGAAGTTGAAGATGCCATGAAATCGTATGAGAATTGAGAAACCGTCCCAAAATGTAGGGGGAATATGATACAATGGAAGTAATCATATACGGTTTAATCAGAGTAAAAGCTTGATAGCAAAGCATTAGACAAAAGTACTGACACATCAGTCTTGTCTAAACTGCAGAGTAGCACTGAGGAAAAAGTTATGGGAATCTTTGATTTTTTTAAAAAAGACATGAAGCAACTGAAGCAAGTAAGGAAACGGTAGAAACGAAAGGAAATGCTTGCGTGGGTGTTCTAGATTTGTTCCCGATGAAGGAAACGAATCAATTATTGATTGTTGGGAGTCTAGAAGGTAGTATCAAGGTTGGAGATCAGTTGCAGTTTTGCAATCCCGACCAAGGAATGGAAAAGTCTTGGTACTGTAGAGGTTAAAAACTCAGCAGTCAAAAACAAAGATGCAGATAGTCTAACTGATGAAGTTCTTGCCCATCTAGTGGTTGATAGGATTCCTTCTTTGGATAAACTGAAAAAAGGAAGTGTGCTCTTTAGTTCAGGTATTGAGGAAGAGCAAAAATTATCTAGCTATTCAGATGCTCTTTATCGTGCTTTTGTAGCCATCCAAGAAGGGTCAGTTAACAAATGAAGACTATCAAGCTGCTAGTCTTGATGATAGCATAGAAATATTGCGCCTCTTTTTATGGGAGTGCCGTCAAAATCAGAAAACTGAAAGTGAAGAAAGCTATCAAGCTAACACTCGAAAGCTAGAACGCCTAGCAGAAATCGTCAAGGACAAGTTGTTAGCAGCAGATTCGATTTACGCGGTCTTTTCAGAAAAAACGGGGGAAGCGTATCTTTTCTCAACGACCTATGATAGAGGTGAAGAGGGTTATCTCTGTTCAGACCCGATGATCATGCTATATACGCCGCGTTGGTATCACCAATTTAAGGAAACCATTGATAGTCGACCAAATTCAGTTGTGAAACTGATTGAAAATACAGCAAATAAAAAAGGAATTGAGAATTTTCTTGGGACAGCCTTTTACTTAAATGGAGCTTTGGGAGCAACCTTTAATACCAAGGAAGTCAGCATTAGTGCTTCTGTTTTGGTTCATAAACCAGATTTTTCGAACCTACCAGAGATACAAGTTCCTGTTATGAATCCTGATATTGTAAGATGGATGCTGTTGATGGGGCAGATGGATAAGCCTACGACAGATGACGAAGAAATAATATATAACCTCTATTATAAATTCTTCTCAGCAGCCATGCCAAAAGCCAAACTCCTCATTCCTTTAAATGCTACTTCGGGATTCCCCGATAAGAGTCAGGGAGTCAACTCCTTTGTATTGAAAGAAGACGCTAAGTTCAGCATCCCAGTCAGAGAAGGAAAAGATGGGCGCAACTCTGTGCCGGTATTTACTGATTGGAAACGTCTGCGAATGGTCTTTGATGAAAAGTGGAATGGCATGATTGAAGAAGCTGGTGGCATGATTGAAGGCTTTGACTATGCCATAAACCCAACTGAATTCTATGAAGCAGGTGCCTATGTTAGCATAACAACTTTTAAAGAGATGCAAAAGCTTAGTGAGGAACTAGAAGGCAGAACTCAAGATTAGAAAAGTTCTTTAATGTTAGAAAAGAGAAAAAATGAGAATTGCAGATTATAGCGTGACCAAGGCAGTGCTGGAGCGTCACGGTTTTACCTTTAAAAAATCCTTCGGTCAAAACTTCTTGACCGATACCAATATCCTTCAAAAGATTGTGGATACGGCTGAGATTGATAAGCAAGTCAATGTCATCGAAATCGGTCCCGGAATTGGAGCTCTTACTGAGTTCTTGGCGGAAAATGCGGCAGAGGTCATGGCCTTTGAGATCGATGACCGCCTGGTTCCCATTTTGGCGGATACCTTGCGTGATTTTGACAATGTCACAGTTGTCAACCAAGACATCCTCAAGGTAGACCTCAACCAGTACATCGCAGAGTTTAAAAATCCAGACCTTCCGATCAAGGTGGTGGCTAACCTTCCTTACTACATTACGACTCCAATCCTCATGCACTTGATCGAATCCAAGATTCCTTTTCAAGAATTTGTGGTCATGATGCAAAAAGAGGTGGCAGACCGCATCTCAGCTGAGCCCAACACCAAGGCTTATGGTTCTTTATCCATTGCAGTCCAATACTATATGACTGCTAAGGTAGCCTTTTATCGTGCCTCGTACGGTCTTTTGTGCCAGCGCCAAATGTGGACTCAGCCATTTTTGAAAAATGGTGCGTCGTCCAGAGCCAGCCGTAGAGTGGAAGACGAGAACTCTTCTTTAAGGTTTCCAGGCTAGTTTTCACTCATCGCCGCAAGACCTTGTGGAACAATTTGACAGGTTATTTTGGCAAGACTGAAGAAGTCAAGGATAAATTGACTAATGCTTTGGACCAGGCCGGACTATCCCCAAGTGTACGCGGTGAAGCTCTTGGCTTAGAAGAATTTGCCAGTCAGCAGATGCGCTTAAAGGACAAGGGCTCTAAGATGCAGGGACAAATCATTAAAGCCTTGGCTGGCTTCTACTATGTGGAGAGTGATGGTCAGATTTATCAGACACGCGCGCGTGGGAATTTTCGTAAAAAAGGCCATACACCCTACGTTGGAGATTGGGTAGATTTTTCTGCAGAGGAAAACTCAGAAGGCTATATATTGGAAATTCATGAGCGAAAAAATAGTCTGGTTCGTCCACCCATTGTCAATATTGACCAAGCTGTTGTCATTATGTCGGTCAAAGAACCTGACTTTAATAGCAATTTGCTGGATCGCTTCTTGGTTCTCTTGGAACATAAGGGCATTCATCCCATCGTCTATATTTCCAAAATGGACTTACTGGAAGATGGGGAGAACTGGATTTTTACAAGCAGACCTATGGTGCTAGGTTAGCTGACTTTGTGACTAGTGAAGAGAGCTCTTGCCCTTGTTGACAGATAAAGTGACAGTCTTTATGGGGCAGACAGGTGTTGGTAAATCAACTCTTCTCAATAAAATCGCTCCTGACCTCAATCTGAAACAGGAGAAATCTCTGACAGTCTAGGGTCGTGGTCGCCATACTACTCGAGCTGTTAGTTTTTACAATCTCAATGGTGGGAAAATCGCAGACACGCCAGGATTTTCATCTCTAGATTATGAAGTGTCAACAGCAGAAGACCTTAATCAGGCCTTTCCAGAAATTGCCTCTGTTAGCCGAGACTGCAAGTTCCGTACTTGTACTCATACTCATGAGCCATCTTGCGCAGTCAAACCAGCAGTCGAAGAGGGAGTATTGCTACATTCCGTTTTGACAACTATTTGCAATTCCTCAGTGAGATTGAAAATCGCGAGAGAAACCTATAAAAAAGTCAGCAAAAAAATTCCAAAATAAGGAGAAACTATGTCTCAATACAAGATTGCTCCGTCAATTCTGGCAGCGGATTATGCCAACTTTGAACGTGAAATTAAACGCTTAGAAGCAACTGGGGCAGAATACGCCCATATCGATATCATGGATGGTCACTTTGTACCTCAGATTAGCTTTGGTGCTGGTGTGGTAGAAAGTCTTCGTCCCCATAGTAAGATGGTCTTCGATTGCCACTTGATGGTCTCTAATCCTGAACATCATCTAGAAGATTTTGCACGTGCAGGGGCAGATATCATCAGCATTCACGTAGAGGCAACACCTCATATCCATGGCGCTCTTCAAAAGATTCGTTCTCTAGGTGTCAAACCCTCGGTCGTTATCAATCCTGGCACTCCTGTTGAAGCTATCAAGCACGTGCTCACTTAGTTGATCAAGTCTTAGTCATGACGGTTAACCCTGGATTTGGTGGGCAGCTTTTTCTGCCCTGAAACCATGGATAAGATTCGTGAGTTAGTTGCCCCTTCGTGAAGAAAAAGGACTGAACTTTGAGATTGAGTGGATGGCGGGATTGATGATCAAAACGATTGCTCAAGCCAAAGCTGGTGCTACAGTCTTTTGTAGCAGGATCCTATGTCTTTAAGGGAGATGTCAATGAACGAGTGCAAGCTCTCCGAAAACAACTGGACTAAAGTTGCAGTTTTTGCTGGTGGAGACCGTGGACATTATCGGACAGATTTTGATTGCTTTGTCGGTGTGGATCGAGGCTCACTCTGGGTATTGGAGGAAAAACTTCCTCTTGCTCTAGCCGTTGGGGATTTTGATTCTGTGACCGAAGAAGAACGACAGGTGATTCAAAAACGTGCCCAGCACTTTGTCCAAGCCCAGCCAGAGAAGGATGATACCGATCTGGAATTAGCACTTTTAACGGTTTTTGAAAAAAATCCTCAAGCTCGAGTGACCATTTTTGGTGCCCTAGGTGGTCGCATCGACCATATGCTGGCCAATGTCTTTCTGCCTAGCAATCCCAAGTTGGCGCCCTATATGCGTCAAATAGAGATTGAGGATGGGCAAAACTTGATTAGCTATTGCCCAGAAGGGACCAGTCAACTTGAACCACGTTCGGACTATGATTATCTGGCCTTTATGCCGGTGCGGGATAGTCAGTTGACCATTATCGGAGCCAAGTACGAGCTGACAGAGGAGAATTTTTTCTTTAAGAAAGTTTACGCTTCTAACGAATATATAGATAGGGAAGTTTCGGTGACTTGCCCAGATGGTTATGTGGTTGTGCTGCATAGTAAGGACAGGAGGTAGGATGGAAAGTTTACTTGTTGTTTTATTAGTTGCTAATCTAGCCGGCCTCTTTCTCATTTGGCAAAGGCAGGACAAGCAGGAAAAATATCTGACCAAGAGCTTGGAAGACCAAGCAGATAACCTATCAGACCAGCTAGATTATCGATTTGAACAAGCTCGACAAGCTAGTCAGCTGGATCAAAAAAATCTTGAAGTGGCTGTCAGTGATCGCTTGCAGGAAGTGCGAATCGAGTTGCACCAAGGCCTGACGCAAGTTCGGCAGGAAATGAATGAGAACCTCCTCCAAACCAGAGATAAGACTGACCAACGCCTCCAAGCCTTGCAGGAATCAAATGACCAACGCTTAGAACAAATGCGCCAAACGGTCGAGGAAAAACTAGAAAAAGACCTTGCAGACACGCTTGCAGGCCTCCTTCGAGACGGTTTCTAAACAACTGGAATCTGTCAATCGAGGTCTGGGTGAAAATGCAGACGGTTGCGCGAGATGTCGGTGCGCTAATAAAGTCCTTTCTGGAACTAAAGACGCGAGGAATTCTAGGTGAATTACAACTGGGGCAGATTATTGAAGATATCATGACACCTGCCCAGTATGAACGAGAATTTGCAACGGTTGAAAAACTCTAGTGAACGTGTGGAGTACGCTATCAAAGTTACCTGGGCAAGGTGACCAGGAATATGTTTATCTACCGATTGATTCTAAGTTTCCCTGGCGGATTATTACCGTCTGGAAGAAGCCTATGAAGCAGGTGACAAGGAGGAGATTGAGCGCTGTCGTAAGTCTCTCTAGCAAGCGTCAAGCGCTTTTGCAAGGATATCAAGAGTAAATACTTTGGCACCGCCACGGACAACCAATTTTGAGTCTTGTTTGTTCCGACAGAAGGTCTCTATTCAGAAATCGTTCGCAAATCCTGATTTTCTTTGATGAGTTTGAGACGGGAGGAACAGATTATCGTTGCAGGACCAGGGCACCTTTGTCGGCTCTTCTTAACTCCCTATCGGTTGGTTTCAAGACCCTTAATATCCAAAAAGAGTGCTGACCATATCAGTAAAACCCTTGCTAGTGTCAAGACCGAATTTGGCAAGTTTGGTGGGTATTCTGGTTAAAGAGCACAAAAAAACATCTCCAACATGCCTCTGGCAATATTGATGAATTTACTAAACCGTCGTACTACAGCTATCGAGCGGACGCTCCGTCACATTGAGTTATCAGAAGGTGAGCCTGCGCTTGATCTACTCCAGTTCCAAGAAGATGAGGAAGAATATGAAGATTAGTCACATGAAGAAAGATGAGCATTTTGAAGGTTTTTACCTAATCAAGTCAGCTGATCTTAGACAAACCCGAGCTGGGAAAAACTACCTAGCCTTTACCTTCCAAGATGATAGTGGGGAAATCGAAGGCAAACTTTGGGATGCTCAACCACATAATGTTTCAGCCTTTACTGCAGGTAAGGTTGTTCACATGCAAGGTCGCCGAGAGGTTTATACAATACCCCTCAGGTCAATCAAATTACCCTTCGGCTGACTCAACCCGGTGAACCCAATGATCCAGCTGATTTTAAGGTTAAATCTCCAGTTGATGCCAAAGAGATTCGTGAGTATATGTCGCAGATGGTTTTTAAAATTGAAAATCCAATTTGGCAACGAATTGTTCGGAAACTCTACACCAAGTATGACAAGGAATTCTACTCCTATCCAGCTGCTAAGACCAACCATCATGCTTTTGAGACAGGTCTTGCTTACCATACTGCTACTATGGTTCGTTTGGCAGAAGCGATAGCAGATATTTATCCTCAGCTCAATAAAAGTTTACTTTATGCAGGAATCATGCTTCATGATTTAGCCAAGGTCATCGAGTTGACAGGTCCTGACCAAACTGAGTACACAGTAAGAGGAAATCTTTTAGGGCACATTGCTTTGATTGACAGTGAAATCACAAAAGCAGTTATGGAGCTTGGAATCGATGATACCAAAGAAGAGGTTGTCCTTCTTCGTCATGTCATTCTCAGTCACCATGGTCTCCTTGAGTACGGAAGCCCAGTCCGTCCACGCATTATGGAGGCAGAGATTATTCACATGATTGACAATCTGGACGCAAGTATGATGATGATGTCAACGGCTCTCGCTCTTGTTGATGAGGGAGAAATGACCAATAAGGTCTTTGCCATGGACAATCGTTCCTTTTATAAGCCAAAATTAGACTAGAAACTAAAAAAATGAGCTTTATTTAGGTAATAAAGTTCGTTTTTTTAACTCTAGTGTGATATAATTAGAAAAAGACTAAATAAAAAAAGAATGGTAAAATGCATAATGAAATTAAGAAGAAGTGATCGGATGGTTGTTATTTCCAATTACTTGATCAACAATCCATACAAATTAACCAGTCTCAACACCTTTGCAGAAAAGTATGAATCTGCCAAGTCTTCTATTTCAGAAGATATCGTCATCATCAAACGTGCTTTTGAAGAGATTGAAATTGGTCATATCCAAACGGTGACAGGTGCAGGTGGAGGAGTTATTTTTACACCATCTATCTCTACCCAAGATTCTAAAGCTATTATTGATGAGTTGCGTGAAAAGCTCTCAGAAAGCGACCGTATCCTTCCAGGTGGCTACATTTATCTATCGGATCTGCTCAGCACACCGTCCATCTTGAAAAATATTGGTCGCATTATTGCTAAGAGCTTCATGGATCAAAAGATTGATGCGGTTATGACTGTGGCAACCAAAGGGGTTCCGCTTGCTAATGCAGTTGCAAATGTCCTCAATGTACCTTTTGTCATTGTCCGTCGAGACTTGAAAATCACAGAAGGTTCGACCGTAAGTGTCAATTACGTTTCAGGTTCTAGTGACCGTATTGAAAAAATGTTCCTTTCAAAACGTAGCCTCAAAGCGGGAAGTCGTGTCTTGATTGTCGATGACTTCTTGAAGGGTGGAGGAACCATTAACGGGATGATTAGCCTCTTGTCTGAGTTTGATTCAGAGTTGGCTGGTGTAGCTGTCTTTGCTGATAATGCACAGGAAGATCGTGAACAACAGTTCGACTACAAGTCACTCTTGAGAGTCACAAATATTGATGTGAAGAACCAACAAATTGCTGTTGAAGTTGGAAATATCTTCGATACAGAAAAATAAGAATTGACTTGAAATACAAAGGTTGGAACTTTCGTCCCAGCCTTTCTTTGATAATGAATATGAAGGAGTCTTATGAAAACACCATTTATTAAACGTGATGCCTTAGAAAAGATTGTTGAGGAGTTTCCAACCCCATTCCATCTTTACGATGAAAAAGGTATCCGCGAGAAAGCACGCGCAGTAAACAAGGCCTTTTCTTGGAATAAGGGCTTTAAAGAATACTTCGCAGTTAAAGCGACCCCAACCCCAGCTATTTTGAAAATCTTACAAGAAGAAGGGTGTGGAGTGGATTGTTCTAGTTATGTCGAACTCTTAATGAGTCACAAGCTTGGGTTTACAGGGGCGGATATGATGTTCTCATCTAATAACACCCCAGATAGAGAATATGCTTATGCGCGAGAATTGGGGGCGACTATTAATTTAGATGCCTTTGAAGATATCGAGCATTTGGAACGTGCAGCAGGCATCCCAGAAATCATCTCTTGCCGTTACAATCCTGGTGGCGTATTTGAACTGGGTACGGACATTATGGATAATCCTGGTGAAGCTAAGTTCGGGATGACTAAAGAACAGCTTTTTGAAGCCTTTGCTATCCTGAAAGAAAAGGGAGCTAAAACCTTTGGAATTCATTCCTTTCTAGCTTCCAATACAGTGACCCATCTCTACTATCCAGAATTAGCACGTCAGCTTTTTGAGTTAGCGGTAGAAATCAAGGAAAAGTTAGGTATTTCACTGGACTTTATCAATCTTTCTGGAGGTATCGGGGTTAACTATCGCCCAGACCAGGAGCCTAATGATATTGCTTTGATTGGAGAGGGAGTTCGTCAGGTTTATGAAGAGGTCTTTACACCAGCAGGTCTTGGTCAGGTTAAAATCTTTACAGAACTAGGACGCTTTATGTTGGCACCCCATGGAATTCTAGTTACAAAAGTTACTCATAAAAAGAAAACCTACCGTACTTATCTAGGAGTAGATGCGTCAGCTGTCAACCTGATGAGACCGGCTATGTATGGTGCCTATCACCACATCACCAATATGATGCATCCTGATGGTCAGACTGAAGTGGTTGATGTTGTTGGCTCTCTTTGTGAAAACAACGATAAGTTTGCAGTTAATCGTGAACTACCTCAAACAGAAATTGGTGATTTGTTAGTCATTCATGATACAGGTGCGCATGGCTTCTCTATGGGCTACCAGTACAATGCCAAGCTTCGTTCGGCAGAAATTCTCTATACAGAGGACGGTGGAGCACGCTTGATCCGCCGAGCAGAGCGACCAGAGGACTATTTTGCGACTCTCTATGGGTTTGATTTTGACAAGGATTAATAAATATTTTGAAAATCATGAAAGTTGAAAGTGAAAAACAGATTGTTTTCTAAAAAATAGGCAAAATCTGTGGTTTTTCTTTTCAGTCATGGTATAATAAAGACTATAAAACGTTTTCAAGGAAGGTAACGATATGTCTGAGGAAATAATTGACTATGGACAAGTGACAGGAATGGTGCATTCGACAGAGAGTTTTGGGGCGGTAGATGGCCCTGGAATTCGTTTTATTGTCTTTTTGCAAGGCTGTCAGATGCGTTGCCAATACTGCCATAACCCTGATACTTGGGCTATGGAAACCAATAAATCTCGTGTACGAACAGTAGATGATGTTCTAGAAGAAGCGCTTCGTTATCGTGGTTTCTGGGGAGACAAGGGAGGTATCACAGTCAGCGGAGGAGAAGCCCTCTTGCAGATTGATTTCTTGATTGCTCTCTTTACCAAGGCAAAAGAAAGGGTATCCACTGTACCTTGGATACTTGTGCCCTTCCATTCCGTAACAAACCACGCTATCTAGAAAAGTTCAACAAGTTAATGGCCGTGACAGACTTGGTTCTCCTTGATATCAAGGAAATCAACGAAGCACAGCACAAGATTGTAACCAGTCAAACTAATAAAAACCTATCTCTGGCTTGTGCCCAGTACTTGTCAGAAATCGGTAAACCTGTTTGGATTCGTCACGTTCTTGTACCTGGATTGACAGACCGAGATGAAGATTTGATTGAACTTGGTAAGTTTGTAAAAACTCTCAAAAATGTTGATAAGTTTGAAATCTTGCCTTATCACACTATGGGTGAGTTCAAATGGCGTGAACTTGGGATTCCGTATTCACTTGAAGGAGTTAAACCTCCAACAGCAGATCGCGTCAAGAATGCTAAGGAACTGATGGATACAGAAAGCTATCAAGATTACATGAAACGTGTACATGGATAAAATGAAAGAAGAGGTCGGGATTTTTTCTCGGCCTCTTTTTGACTATAGAAAAGGCTCAGCATTTAAGCTAAGCCTTTTATTTTTTATCTAGAATGTTGTTTTCCAGCATTGCGTTTTTTGTTTTTCTTCTTGTTAGAAGTTGTGATAGCTGTTGCTGGTTCAGGGGTTACATCTTTACGAGTGCTTGAAGTTTTGCTTGCTTTTGGTGGGTTCTTAGCAAATTCTTCGCGTACTTTTTTACGAAGTTTTGGACGAACGATGTAGTTGATGATGAATTGTTGAAGAATCATCATGAAACCACCGACAACCCAGTAAAGTGTAACGCTGGCTGGTGAGAAGACAGAGAACACGACAATCATGAGAGGGCTCATATAGAGCATCTTCTTGATTTGTTCTCTTTGAGTTTCATCCTCAACTCCATGTAAAGAAAGGAGTGATTGAAGATAGTAAAGGATACCAGCAAAGGCAACCAAAATCATACTAGGTGAGCCTAGAGGAATTCCTAGGTAGCTTGCTTGGGCAACTCCTTCAGTATGTTGGGCAGCAAAGTAGATAGCAGAGAAGAAAGGCATTTGAATGAGGATAGGGAAACATCCCACGCCGCCAAACATGCTGATGCCGTGCTCTTTTTGAGCAGCAAAGAGAGCTTGTTGAGCTTCTAATTTTTCTTCTTGAGTCGTTGCTTCTTTCAGACGAGTCTGATGTGGTTCAAGGACATGCTTTGAGAGCATTCATCTTCTCAGAGTGAAGGGTCGCCTTCCATGATTGGTAGATACCAAGTGGGAGGATAATCAAGCGAACGATAATGGTTACGATGATGATCCCAACACCGAAACCGAGACCTTGATCATTAGCGAAGTATTTGATAGCTTCTCCCATTGGAGCACCCAAGAAATTCCCAAACAGGTCCAGTTGGGAGTCCTGTTGATTTATCAACCTGGACACAACCTGTTAAGACTAATAGCATAGCCACTCCCATGACTGAGAGAGCGATTCGTTTAATTGATTTCACTGTTTTTATTCCTTCTTTAAAAATTATACCTTTCTATTCTACTGTTTTTTTGGAAAATATACAATAGTTCTAGAGACCTAATTTGCGACTTTGAAGTCTGAATAGGATGGAAAGTTGCTCAATTTGGACATCTAGATAGGTTACTTTTAGAGAAAGGAGTTAGGGTCCTTTTCGGATCTCTTGGATAAATTTAGCCATGATAGCTGAAGACTCTGCTTGGGCAAGAATTTCAACGGTTCCGTCATCGTTATTCCAGACACGACCCGTAATGCCACCTAGTTCTAGAGCTAGGGTATAGACACCCCAGCGGAAGCCCACTCCTTGGACGCGACCTTGGGCGATCATTTTAACCTTTTGCATACCAAACCTCCTTGATTGTGTTATAATATTTCTATGACTATTATAACCTCTAAAGCCAATTCTGTGGTGAAAAATGCCAAAAAATTACATCAAAAAAAATATCGGAAAACCTCTTACTTGATTGAGGGATGGCATCTGTTTGAAGAAGCTATTCAGGCTGGTGCAAAGATTGAGAAAATTTTTTCTCTCGCAGAGTATGGTGAAAAATTAGTAGACTATCCTCAGACTGTCCTTGTGACAGAAGAAATCTTGCTCGATTTAGCAGATTCTCAAACTCCTCAGGGTATTGTTGCCATTGTTCAAAAGGAGGAGGAGCAGTTTACCAGATTTGAGTCAGGGGAAAGTATCTTTTCTAGAAGATGTGCAGGATCCTGGAAATGTGGGGACCATGATTCGGACGGCAGATGCAGCAGGTTTTTCTGGAGTCATCGTTTCCAGCAAGTCAGCAGATATCTATAGCCTCAAAACGCTTCGCTCCATGCAAGGAAGTCATTTCATTTGCCGATTTATCGCATGTCTGTCGAAGGGTTTTGTGAAACAAGCTAAAAAGAGCGGTTTACCAATTCTAGCAACTACCTTTGTCCCAAAACTCTAAAGATTATCGTGAACTGGCTCGGTTAGAAGATTTTGTCTTAGTCATGGGGAAATGAAGGTCAAGGCATTAGTCCCATTCATGACAGACCAGGCAGACCAATTGGTCCACATCAGCATGAAAGGGCAGGCAGAAAGTCTCAATGTCGCCATTGCTGCAGGCATACTCATGTTTTATTTGAGTTAAATGATTTGATTTTTGTTATAATCAGTAAAAAGATTTCATAAGGAGAAAAAGATATGAATCAAAACAATTATTCAAGAACGTTCAGGTTTGAATCAATTTTATGCAAAAAGTTTATGCTTTTGTAGGGAGTTGGGATCGCCTTATCTGCACTTGTTTCAGCCTTTGATGTTAACAACCTTCCAAGACCTTCTTGTTCAGTTGATGCTTTAACGCCCGCATATGGTTAATCGTAACAGGAGTAGTTGAAGTTGCTCTTGTAATTGCAGCAAGTAATATGGCTTATAAAAATAGCCCAGCAGCTCTTCCGATGTTTCTCATCTATTCAGTAGTGAACGGTTTTTCACTGAGTTTCATCGTATCGCTCTCATCTACCAGGAACGGTTCTAACGGCTTTTCATTTCTAGCGCTGCCCTTTTCTTTGTCATGGCAATTGTCGGAGTTGTGATTAAAAAGGACTTGAGTGGTATCGGACGTGCTTTTGATTGAGCTCTGGTAGGTCTCATTTTTAGCTATGATTGTCAATGTATTTCTTTAAACAGTGGCCTCTTCGACTACATTATCAGTATTGTCATGGTTCTTGTTTTTGCAGGTTTGATTGCTTTGGGATAACCAAAAGATTCGCTATGTTTATGAAGAATCAAATGGTCAAGTCGCAACAGGTTGGGCAATTTCATTTGGCACTTAGTCTCTACCTCGACTTTTATTAACCTCTTTCCTTAGCTTCTTGCGTATCTTTGAAGTGACGATTAATACTTTTAGAGCTCAAATGAGCTCTTTTAATTTTTACTTTTATTTTTACTGGCAAAAGGGTATAATCATCTTATTATTTCAAAAAGGAGAGATGTATGAAGAAAAGTTTTATCCATCAACAGGAAGAAATTTCCTTTGTAAAAAAATACCTTTTACCCAGTATTTGAAAAGATAAATTAGAAGTTGTTGAAGTGCAGGGATCAATCTTGAGTAAGGTTGGGGATGGGATGCAGGACAACCTTTCAGGGATTGAGACATCCAGTTTCAGTTAAGGTTCTGCAAATCCCAGATGAAACTTATGAAGTGGTGCATTCACTTGCTAAGTGGAAACGCCATACCTTAGCTCGATTTTGGTTTTGGTGAAGGAGAAGGTCTCTTTGTTCACATGAAAGGCTCTTCGTCCCAGACGAAGATTCGCTAGATGCGACTCACTCAGTCTATGTGGACCAGTGGGACTGGGAAAAAGTTATTCCAAACGGACAGCGCAATCTTTGCCTATCTTAAAGAAACAGTAGAAAAGATTTATAAGGCTATCCGTTTGACAGAGTTAGCGGTCGAAGCACGCTATGATATTGAGTCAATTTTGCCTAAACAAATTACCTTTATCCATACTGAAGAGTTGGTCGAACGCTATCCAGACTTTGACATCCAAAAGAACGTGAGAAATGCCATCTGTAAGTGAATTTGGTGCAGTCTTCTGATCGGTATCGGTGGTGTATTGTCAGATGGAAAAACCTCATGACGGACGTGCGCCGGACTACGATGACTGGACAACAGAATCTGAAAAATGGCTATATAGGTCTGAATGGGGACATCCTAGTTTGGAATGATAATCTTGGTGCAGCCTTTGAGTTATCTTCAATGGGCATTCGTGTCGATGAAGACACCCTTCGCCGTCAAGTAGCTATCACAGGAGACGAAGACCGTTTAACTTTTAGAATGGCATAAGGCTCTCCTAATGGACTCTTCCCATTGACAATTGGTGGAGGAATCGGACAATCTCGTATGGCTATGTTCCTGCTTCGTAAGAAGCATATCGGAGAAGTTCAAACCAGTGTTTGGCCCAAGAAGTGAGAGATACTATCGAAAATATTCTTTAATCAATCGGAGCCGTAGGGTTCGATTTTCTTTTGATAAGAATTTGGTATAATATACGGTATGAAAAATCGTATCAGGAATCTACGGAGGCGTCCGTTTAAAGACGCTGGACGGTAAAACAACAGACCGACATCAGATAAGGTCAGGGGCGCTATTTTTAATATGATTGGTCCCTACTTTGAAGGTGGAGCAGTGCTAGAATCTTTATGCTGGCAGTGGTGGCTTTATCCATCGAAGCAGTCTCAAGAGGATGTCCAGTGCCGTTCTGGTTGAGAAGGATCGTCGAGCCCAGAACTATAGTCGCAGAAAATATCGGGATGACTAAGGAAACCTCTAAATTTCAATTATTGAAAATGGAGTCCAGTCGTGCTTTGGAGCAGGTGGACGGTGTCTTTGATCTTATTTTTTTGGACCCTCCCTATGCAAAAGAACAAATCGTGTCCGATATTGAAAAAATGGCAGAGAGAAATCTTTTTTCAGAGGATGTCATGGTGGTATGTGAGACCGATAAATCAGTAGAACTTCCAGAAGAAATCGCCTGTTTGGGTATCTGGAAGGAAAAAATATATGGGATTAGTAAGGTGACGGTTTATGTCAGATAAGATTGGGCTATTTACAGGTTCCTTTGATCCGATGACCAATGGACATTTGGATCTCATTGAGCGTGCAAGTAAGCTCTTTGATCAATTGTATGTAGGAATTTTTTATAATCCTCATAAAACAGGATTTTTGACGATAGAGAGCCGAAAGAAAACTGTTGAAAAAGCAGTAGCACATCTCAAAAATGTCCAAGTCATAGCTTCTCACGATGAATTAGTCGTTGATGTTGCTAAAAAATTAGGTGCAGAGGTCTTGGTGCGTGGCTTGCGTAATGCAACAGATCTTCAGTATGAAGCTAGTTTTTGATTTTTACAACCATCAACTAGCAGGAGAAATGGAGACAATCTATCTCCACAGTCGCCCAGAGCATGTATACATCAGCTCTTCGGCTGTGAGAGAACTATTGAAATTTGGTCAAGATATCAGCGGGTATGTACCAAATGCTGTCCTAGAGGAGTTAAACAATGAAGAAAAAAACTAGATGGCCCTTATATCTCTATTATTGGGCTCATTATCACTTTTATCGCTTTTACAGTGCCCTCCTGCCTTATTATATCGAGGTGCCAGGAACTTCGAAGATATTCGGAAAGGTTTTACAAGTTAATAACCAACCTGACCAAGAGGAAGGTTCCTACCAATTCTGTGATCGGTTGGAGTTACACGCTAGACTGGTTGACTTAGTCTATGCTTGGCTAACACCTTTACGGACATACATAGTGCCAAAGAGATGACGGTGGTTCATCAGATGCGGAATTTATGCGAACCAACCAGTTTTATATGGAAACTTCTGCAAAACATGGCCAAATATCAAGCGCCTGAAAGACGGCATGGTAAGGAAATGCGAGCTCAAATATCTGAGGTGTCTATGTTTTTGACTGTAACAGATAACTCGACTTTCAAGGGAGTTCTTAATATTGCTGACACCGCAACAGCTGTCAATGATAAGAACTTTTGAGAGTTCCAAGGAGATGGTGACTACGTTAGTCCTCAAACCTAGGTGATCAGTTAAGGTTACTTATGAGGAGGATGGAAAAGTCAAAACTGCTGAAGGAAGACATTACTCTAGAAAATGGGAAGAATGGTATCGGAATCGGCTTGATCGACCGTACAGAAGTATCTAGATGTACGACTAAGTTTTCAACTGCTGGCTATTGGTGGTCCCAGTGTGGGATGATGTTTAGTTTATCCATCTACACGCAAACTGTACAGATCCTACTCTTGAAATGGTCGTATCGTTAGCTGGTACAGGAAGCATCGATAGAGATGGCAACGTAGGTGACTTGGCGGAATTGATAAAAAGTTGTTGCTGCAGCTAAAAAGGAGCAACTGTATTCTTTTGCTCCTAACAGATCAGTAATCTGAAGAAGCCAAAAGGCCAATCCACATGCAAAAGAGTAATGATACAGCTGTAGGCGGCAGAAATGATTAAAACAGACATGAAAGATCGTTTCCAGTAAAAACACTTCTAGGATGCGGATTGACTATTTGAAAAATCCCTCAGTAGGGGAGTCCTATAAACTAGCTGTGAGAAAAAAGAAGATGGTATAATAGGCTGATGATTCAATGTATACCCTTGGTAGTCATCATGTTTCTTTGTCTATCTAGTCTTTCAGCTCTTTGAAAGACCTGGGTTAGAATGGGATCGATTTTTGAAGGTGACTAAGGACAATGAAGGTTGACTCTTGGTAGTATTGTGCAGTATCGGTTTAGGATATCTGATTAGTTCCTTTTTTCCTAAATCTCTACCAACTTTGCAAGCAATTAGAGCGCTATTCTAAAATTGTGGGCATGAAAATATTTTATGGATTGTAGTTCCAGGTGGCGATAGTACGCCTTTGGTTGAAGTGTCACCATCGAGGGCAGCAAAAATGAAGCTTTTGCTCTGCTAGCAGCAACTATTTTAGCAAGTGAAGGAAAAACTAGTCTTAAAATGTTCCATATCTTTTATCGGATGTCTTTTACCATGAACCAGTGTGGTTCGTGATGAAATGCGAAAGTTGATCTTTGATCAAGATGCTCATATTGTTGCAGTTGACGCAACTGCAGATATCCAGAAGAAGCTCCCTACAAGTATGTCAGCAAGATGCGTGCTTCTATTGTAGTATTAGCTAATCTTGGCTCGTCGTAGGACACGCAAAGAGTTTCTATGCCAGGTGGCTGCACCATCGGTAGTCGCCCTATCGACCTTCACCTAAAGGGACTCGAAGCAATGGGGGCTCAAACTACTCAGACAGCAGGTTATATTGAGGCTAAGGCAGAACGCTTGAAAGGTGCTCATATTTACATGGATTTCCCTAGTGTAGGTGCTACTCAAAACTTGATGATGGCGGCAACTTTGCAATGGCGTTACTAGTCATTGAAAAATGCTGCGTGAACCCGAGATTGTAGACTTAGCTGTTCTCCTAAATAAAATGGGTGCCAAAGTCAAAGGTGCTGGTACAGAAACTATTACCATTACGGGTGTTGAGAAATTGCACGGTGCGACCCACAATGTTGTGCAAGACCGTATCGAAGCTGGAACCTTCATGGTAGCAGCTGCTATGACCGGTGGAGATGTCTTGATTCAAGATGCCATTTGGGAACACAACCGTCCCTTGATAGCTAAATTGCTCGAAATGGGTGTTGAAGTCATTGATGAGGATGAAGGGATTCGTGTACGTTCTCAGCGGGATAAGCTAAAGGCGGTTCATGTTAAGACATTACCACATCCAGGATTTCCAACAGATATGCAGGCTCAGTTTACGGCCTTGATGACGGTAGCTCAAGGTGAGTCAACCATGGTGGAGACTGTGTTTGAGAATCGCTTCCAACATTTAGAAGAGATGCGTCGTATGGGCTTGCACTCAGAAATCATCCGTGATACAGCCTCGTATTGTCGGACGGACAACTCAGGGCGAAGTTCTATCAACTGACTTTGCGTGCTAGTGCGGCCTTGATTTTAACAGGACTAGTAGCTGAAGGAGAGACAGTTGTTGGAAAACTTGTTCACTTGGATAGAGGTTACTACCGTTTCCATGAAAAGTTGGCTCAGTTAGGAGCTAAGATTGAACGGGTAAGTGTGGAAGCTGATGAAGATGAATAAAGAAGCTAAATATGTATTGCGTCGTTTTGTCTTGGTTATGCTAGTATCCTTCTAGGATGCTTTTAGCGCTTGCTATTGGTTTGATGGTTGGCTATGGCATTCTAGGAAAAGGGGCAAGATCCCTTTTGGGCTATTTTAGCGCCAGCAAAATGGCAAGAACTCATCGCAAAATTTACAGGAAAATAGGCTGGGAGACCAGTCTTTTTCTAGGGAAGTGAATGTAATACTCAATGAAAATCAAAGAGCAAACTAGGAAGCTAGCCGCAGGCTGCTCAAAACACAGTTTTGAGGTTGTGGATAGAACTGACGAAGTCAGTAACACATATACGGCAAGGTGAAGCTGACGTGGTTTGAAGAGATTTTCGAAGAGTACAAGGAGAAAATATGAATAAAAAAACAAGGCAGGCCCTAATCGGCCTCTTGCTCTTTTTGCTCTTGTCAGCAGGAAGCTACTATATTAAACAAATGCAGTCTTCCAACACTGCACCACAAACACAAGTAAAACAAAAATCACAGTCGTCTGATACTCCAAGTCAAGAACTGGCAGAAAGTGTCCTAACAGATTCGGTTAAAAAACAAATTAAGGGCACGCTAGAGTGGAATGGCGCAGGAGCCTTTATCGTCAATAACAACAAAACCAATCTAGACGCTAAGGTTTCAAGTAAACCCTATGCGGATAATAAAACAAAGACTGTAGGAGGAGAGACAGTTCCCACAGTAGCGAATGCAATCATGTCAAAAGCAACAAGGCAGTACAAGGACCGTGAAGAAACTGGCAATGGTTCAACATCTTGGACGCCTGCGGGTTGGCATCAGGTTAAGAACCTAAAAGGAAGCTATAACCATGCGGTTGATAGAGGACACTTGTTAGGCTATGCCTTGATAGGTGGCTTAGATGGCTTTGATGCTTCTACCAGCAATCCTAAAAATATTGCCGTACAGACAGCTTGGGCCAACCAAGCGCGTGCAGAAGATTCCACAGGCCAAAACTACTATGAAAGTCTTGTTCGAAAAGCCCTAGATCAAAACAAACGAGTGCTTACCGTGTGACGTTGCTCTATGCGTCTGAGGAAGACTTGGTGCCGTCCGCATCCCAGATTGAAGCCAAGTCCTCTGATGGAGAATTGAGCTTTAATGTCGTGATTCCAAATGTCCAAAAGGAATTCAGTTAGATTACTGAACAGGTGAGGTCACAGTCACAAAAAGCTAACTAATTGATCAAGAGGTTGAGAGGAAAATCCCTAACCTCGTTTTTATTAGTCATGAACTGTTGACACGATTGCTTGTATTTGCTCTTCTGATTTTTAAAAGAGCTTTTTTTGAAAATTCACAAGGCTTGAACTAGAGCGTCGAGACTTGGATTGCAGCTCTCTGTTCCACGACCCCTTTATCATAGAAATTGAAAATTAATGTAGAAATTGGAAAATATGGTATAATAGTTTCAATTATACTATTTTAGGAGAAGGAAAATGGGAAGACCCTGAGCAGTCAGGATTTGTTACTGCAATTTGTATTATTAGTTGTATTTGACCTTTTTAAATGCTTTTTCTCTGCAACAGAAATGGCCATGGTTTCACTTTAGTCGTTCACGTGTTGAGCAAAAAGCTGAGGAGGGGGATAAACGCTATATCCGTTTACTAAAGGTACTTGAAAACCCGAATCACTTTTTATCAACCATTCAAGTTGGTATCACCTTAATCACGATCTTGTCAGGGGCTAAACTAGCAGATTCACTTGGGGTGAAAGTAGATTGCCTCTTGGATGGGAAATAGCGAGACTGCTCATGCGGTAGCTAGCTTCTTATCATTAGCTTTCTTGACCTATATTTCTATTGTTTTTGGTGAGCTTTATCCTAAGCGAATTGCTCTAAATCTTAAGGATGCCTTGGCTATCAGAACAGTACCGTTTATTATTGCTCTTGGTAAGATTGTGAGTCCCTTTGTTTGGATGCTATCAGCATCAACTAATCTTTTGAGTCGTTTGACACCGATGACATTTGATGATGCGGACGAAAAAATGACTCGTGATGAGATTGAGTATATGCTTACCAATAGTGAAGAAACCTTGGATGCTGATGAAATCGAAATGTTACAAGGTGTTTTCTCGCTAGACGAGCTCATGGCACGTGAAGTCATGGTTCCTCGAACGGATGCCTTCATGGTTGATATTCAAGATGATACTCAAACCATTATCGAAAGCATCTTAAAACAAAACTTTTCTCGTATTCCTGTCTATGATGATGACAAGGATAACGTGATTGGTTTGATTCATACCAAGAGTCTGCTAAAAGCAGGGTTTACCGATGGTTTTGACAATATCGTATTGAGAAAGATTTTGCAGGAACCGCTCTTTGTACCTGAAACTATTTTTGTGGATGATTTATTAAAAGAGTTGAGAAATTCCCAAAGACAGATGGCTATCCTACTGGATGAGTATGGAGGTATGGCTGGTCTAGTTACGCTAGAGGATCTCCTTGAGGAGATTGTCGGTGAGATTGATGATGAAACCGACCGAGCTGAAGTCTATGTTCATACAATTGGCGAAGATATCTATATCGTCCAAGGGACAATGAATTTAAATGACTTCAATGACTACTTTGATGTTGAACTTGAAAGTGATGATGTAGATACGATTGCAGGTTACTATTTGACCGGTGTGGGAACTATTCCAACATCAGAAAAACTTAGTTATGAGTTAGAAAGTAGCAATAAGCATATCACCTTAACCAATGATAAGGTCAAAAATGGACGTGTAACCAAGCTTAAGGTTCAAATCCAAGAACTTGAGTCAGAAGAAGAAACAGAATAAAACAAAGAGGTTGGGCAAAAACTCTCTTGAAATCAAACACTACAGTGATTCCAGTCTTGAATATAATCAAGCTGAAAGAAACACTGTGTGGTTTTTGAATAGTTGATGTTTTAGAGGCGAGATTCTTGGCCAATTTGGTGAGATTCATGCTCATAAAGATGAATCCTATCTCTGTTGCGACAGCTTGTTTACCTCTGACATGCACTCTTCGCACGCCAAAAACACTCTTCAATCTACCAAAAACGGGTTCAACATCGATTTTCCGTTTGGCATAGATTCGAGAGCCTTCTTCACTATGTAATGTTTGCTTAAGGAGTTCCTTAAAGTAATTCCAAGTTGGATTATAATGGATTTGTTTCTGATTTCCACTATCTGTTTTAGCCAACTGTTCTAACTCTGGAGTGTCTTGAACTTTATCCGCCTCATAAATCTTGAAATCACGTTGAAACCCATACTTATCAGTTCGACTAGAGTAGTGCTTAAAGGAATAAACTAGGCCATCGGGCTTTATAAACTGGTCCGTATCCTCAAGATATTCCCAGTTCATTGGATTATCTGTGCTCGTCTGGTACTTTTTAGTCAATTCCTTCTGATACATGGTATAGGGAATAAGAGGAGTTTTTTCCAATTCATCGATGATAAAACGATAATTTTCTTCGCTACCATAACCAGCATCTGCCACGATATAGTTGAATAAGTCTAGGGTTTGAATTGATTGGAGGAAGGGTTTCAGAGTGCGAGTGTCTGTCGGATTTGGAAAGATATCAAAATCAAGGACATACTGACCATTGGTAGCCGCTTGGACATTATACCCAGGTTTCAGTTGCCCATTTTGCATATGATCTTCCTTCATTCGCATAAAAGTGGCATCATGATCCGTCTTTGAGAAAGAGTTGCGGTCTTCTAAAATTTTTCTAGCTTCTTCATAGCGCTGTTTACGAGGAAGGAAATCATCCTTTAATTGCTTACGGATTTTCTTTATCCGACGGCGTTTTTGTCTATTGGCAGACCCACCCTTTATCACTTTAGGCTCTTCTTCAATAGCTTGTTCTATTTCAGCTAAAGCAGCCTCTGTTTTTTCTAGTAGCTCCTCCAATCCCTGACTGGTCTCCCGTTCTTCTTTAGACAAGGCGAGATTTACTCCTTCTTGAATCAGCTGGTCATAGAGCTGGGAAATTTTCCCATTCAAGGCTGCTTCATATTTGTCAATAGCTCTTTTCCAAGTGAAAGAATAGAGATTGGCATCAGCTTCTAGTTTTGTTCCATCAATGAACAAGGCATCATCCTCAATCATCCCGTTCTCACGCATGAGTAAGGTGAAGTAAATAAAAGCAGTTTTGATTAGGTTGTTGGCATGTTTACTGGAGCGGAAGTTATTAATCGTTTTATAGCTAACATAGGTATCTTGGCTCAACCATTTCATGGGAATGACTTCCTCGTTCATTTGAACGATTTTACGTCCAGAGAATACTTGACGAGCGTAAGCGAACAGGGTCATCTTCATGAGCATGGCTGGATGAAAGGCAGGACGACCAGTGTGAGAGGTCTCTTCCAGTAATACTTGACTAGGGATACTGTCCACAAAGAGGCTAATCATTCTCGCTTCGTGAGTTGTTGGAATATCGTAGGCAAGATTCACTTCCAAACTTAACTGATTTGTGTTATAATCTTTATACATTGTCATGGCTTTCAATTGTTTTTGTTCTTATTTTAATTATAAACCATGACATAAGAAAACGAGCATCTCTAACTACGGAAATGCTCGTGATAGTTAGAGTGGGTTTTTGCCCAGCCTCTTTCTAGTAGTTAAAAAGAAAAAGACTCCTGTAGGAGCCTATGATAATATAGAGGCGGTAGACGGCTGGTACTACCTGAAACCAGATGATAGTATGACAGACAAGACGGAGTTTACGATTGAGCTTAATGCTTGATTACGACCAAATAAATGTGATATAATAGTTGTGGAATGACGGAGGAAATGATGGATCATGAAAAATTGGTCAGGTTACTAATAAAGTAAAAGAGATTTTTAATATTGTTCTCGAAGCGAGCGACATCAAGGTTAACAAAGAAGGGCTGAGAAGTCATATGATGAAACGGCATCATAATGATGTGATTCATCATATCGAAGACCTGGAACTTATACTAAGTAATCCAGATTTCGTTGGGATCAATCCACGAGAGAAAGATGCTAGTTTTGAATATGTTAAAAGATTTGATGATAATGTTCTTGTTGCCATCAAGTTGCATAAAAAGTGGAGATTTCTTTTTATGTTCCGACCATGTATCGTTTACAAGATTACAAGTTACAAAGTCGTATTAAGTCTGGTAGATTGAGAAAGCTTGACAAAAAAGTAGATAGATGCTAGAATAATATTAACGAAAAGACATTTGAGGGCAGAAAGGTTCCTGCCGCACCTTGAAAAAGGTATCTGAGATGCTGGGTACACCGACCAGCCAAGTGTCCGTTATTTCAAGGAGGAGCTTAAATGCTCCTATTTTGAATTTCGAAAATAGATTACACCACCGCAGGCTCAGGCTTGCGGTTTTATTTGAAATAATAAAAAGCAGTGACCGAAATCACTGCTTGTCGAATATGGCAAAATCATAAAAGTTTTTCTGCTGTGAGAAGGGCCATTTTTGTCCATACTTGTTTTTCCTTTTTCTAAGGTCAGAAACAGTAGTCCACGGAACTCAGCGCCTTGCGAAATAGCAGATGTAGATATCGAACTGTCTAATAATTCTTGAATAACTTTTCTCATTTTTATTTGTCCTTTTTATTTTTGAGATAAATGTATACATTGATGGTAATTATAAAAATAGCTATTGCACCTAACCATTATTTTTACTCTTTTTCGTTTGATAAAATAGAGGTGTGAGGGGCTTTCGCCCTCACCTCTTAGCGTTTACCTTTTCTTTTGTCGGAATTTGGGGTTACGCTTTTTGTTTTTGCCTTTCGCCCGTTATCTCGGTCATTAGACTTGCGATAGCAGTTCCTGTTTCAGGGATATTGTCTATCGCTAACTTCGTCAATCTTCTTTGTTCACTTTCCTCCCTTCCTTTCCTTGATTGCATCATGTCATGGGGAAGCCATAAAATCAAGACTTTTAATGAAGTTTTTAAAAACGTCCTCCTGCCCCAAATCCGCCCCCAGAAGTTTTAAGTTATCCTTTTTATCCTGAAATAAAAATAAAAAGCCCATAAAATCCAGGCTTTTTGTCTGGATAAATTCCGATAAAATCGGTATTATAAGGCGGTAGACAGATTTGAACCGACGATCAAGCTTTTTGCAGAGCCGTGCCTCACCACTGGCTATACCGCCTTAACTTTTATTATTATACCTTTTTAAATTAAATCTCGTCAATAGTTTCTTTTCTGAAAATGTAGTTTTTCCTGCTTTTCAAAAGGCATGCGACAAAAATATTCTGAAAATTCGTTTACTTTTTGAAAGGGATTGTGGTATAATTAACAGTATCTCATTAATTTTAATAGAGGAGTTAACTAAACATGAAAAAAGGTCGGATTTTTGCGGTAGCAGGGGTTGCCCTAATCGCAACAGGCGTTCTCGCAGCTTGTGGCTCTTCAAAATCATCAAATGCTGAAGCGCCAAAAAGCCTATGGTTATATTTATACTGCTGACCCAGAAACATTGGACTACCTTATCTCTGGGAAACAAAGTACAAAAGTTGCCACTTCAAATGGTATCGACGGACTCTTTACAAATGACAAGTATGGAAACCTTACTCCTGCAGTTGCTGAAGACTGGTCAGTATCTCAAGATGGATTGACATACACTTATAAGATTCGTAAAGGTGTAAAATGGCTCACATCTGATGGTGAAGAATATGCAGAAGTAACTGCAAATGACTTTGTTACAGGTTTGAAACACGCAGCCGACAATAAATCAGCCGCTCTTTACCTAGCACAAAATTCTGTTAAAGGATTGGCTGACTACTTGTCAGGAAACAATACAGATTTCTCTGCAGTAGGTGTTAAAGCAGTTGATGATTACACTCTTCAATATACATTGAACCAACCAGAACCATACTGGAACTCTAAATTGTCTTACGGAATTTTCTGGCCTTTTGAACGCAGAGTTTGAAAAATCAAAAGGAAAAAGACTTTGGTAAGGCGACAGATCCAACATCATTGCTTTTCACAATGGTCCGTTCTTGCTTAAAGGATTGACAGCTAAGTCTTCTATCGAGTTTGCGAAGAATGAACAGTATTGGGATAAAGATAATGTTCACATTGATACTGTAACACTTTCTTATTATGATGGTTCAGACCAAGAGTCACTTGAGCGTAACTTTACAAATGGTGCATACAGTTATGCCCGTCTCTTCCCTACTAGCTCAAACTATTCTAAGGTAGCAGAAACATATAAAGACAATATCTACTATAATCCGCAGGGATCTGGTGTTGCTGGTTTAGGTATTAACATTGATCGTCAAAGCTATAAGTACACATCAAAAACAACTGACGAAGAAAAAACATCTACTAAGAAAGCTCTTCTTAACAAGGACTTCCGTCAGGCTTTGAACTTTGCTTTTGATCGTACTGCCTATTCAGCTCAGCTAAATGGTAAGGATGGAGCAGCACTTGCTGTTCGTAACCTCTTCGTAAAACCAGACTTCGTTTCTGCAGGTGAAAAAACATTTGGCGACTTAGTTACTGAGAAGGTCGTTTCTTATGGTGATGAATGGAAAGATGTAAACTTTGCAGATGCTCAAGATGGACTTTACAATGCTGATAAAGCGAAAGCAGAACTAGCTAAAGCTAAAAAAGACCTTGAAGCAGATGGCGTAAAATTTCCAATCCACTTGGATATTCCAGTTGACCAAACTGCTAAGAACTACATTGCGCGTATTCAGTCATTCAAACAATCTGTTGAGACGGCTTTGGGCATAGAAAATGTAGTCATCGATATTCAACAAATTACTACAGACGAACTACACAACATCACATACTACGCAGCTAGCGCAGCTGCAGAGAGATTGGGACCTTTCAGGTGCTGTTGGATGGAATCCAGACTATGATGATCCATCGACTTACCTTGATATCTTGAAATCAACTAATAGTGAAACAACTAAGACCTACATGAGCTATGATAATCCATCAAACCCAGCAGTTACTCAAGTTGGCTCTAAAAGACTGCGACAAATTAGTTGATGATGCAGCTAGTGAAACAAGTGATCTTAACAAACGTTATGAGAAATATGCAGCAGCTCAAGCTTGGTTGACAGATAGCTCACTCTTCCTTCCAGCTATGTCGTCTACTGGTGCTGCTCCAGTTATTTCACGCGTAGTACCATTCTCAGAATCTTATACTCAATCAGGTGATAAAGGCTCAGATGTTTACTTCAAATATCTTCAATTGCAAGCTAACACTGTAACAACCAAAGAGTACAAAAAGAAGCTCGTGAAAAATGGCTCAAAAGAAAAAGCTGAATCAAACGAGAAAAGCTCAAAAAGAGTTAGGAGTCATGTGAAATAAATAATGCTCATCAGAACTTTCTCTCCTAAAGGAGAAGGTTCTTTTAGAGTTACAAAAAGGAAATAATATGAAAAAATATGTTTTTATGCGTATCTTGCGGTCGTTGGTTTCTATTTTCTTAGTAACGACCTTGATTTACACAATCATCTATACGATGGTTCCACGGAAGTTGATCTTCAAACAAGATACTAACTACAATAAAATTGCGACAACGGCTGATAAACGAGATAACTATGAAAATACTGTCTTTGAGCGTATGGGTTATATCGAATATTACGATACGAAAGAGTTGCAGGAAAAAGCTAGTAGCATTGATTCTTCTGTTACAGTAGATGCAAATGATACAAATAAAAGCAATCTATGAAAAAATATATCCAACAACTTGGGAATGGTTGGACTCTAGGTGAGTTTACAGAGATGGACAATTCTACGCTACTCGTGAAATTCCTATTTTTGAACGTGTGTTCAAATTCTATGCAAACTTGCTTGATATTGACCATACAAACAAGATATCAAGACCTGAGAATCTAACTTAGAGCGTTATTTGCGCTTTGAGAATAACCCTGCTATCGGTTGGTCTCTTGTGGGTTCAGGTACTAAACACAAATACCTCTTGTACTTCAATAGTCAGTTCCCATTTGTTCACTAAAACTTTGTCAGCTTGAACCTAGGAGATTCTTATCCAACTTATGCCAATACTCCTGTTCTTCAAGTTATTACACAAGGACAAGGACAAACCAAGACTTGAAGTTCAATTCCCAACTAGTAAGAAAAACATCATCAGTTAACATTTACTCAAGAACTTACAAATCTCCGAGTCAAGCTGATGCTCGTGAAGTAGCGAACTACGGTAAAGATGATCCCTATACAGCTACTGAGAGCAACTATCAGTACCCATCTATGATTGCAAGTTCTGCTATCACTGGTTTGATTGGTCTTGCGATTTCATATGCGATTGCGATTCCTCTTGGTTCAGCAATGGCTCGTTTCAAAAACACTTGGATCGATAGTTTCTCTACAGGGACTCTAACGTTCTTGTTGGCTCTTCCAACGATTGCCCTAGTTTATATTATTCGTTTGATTGGTTCTTCAATCGGCTTCCCAGATTCATTCCCAATCTTGGGCGCTGGTGATTGGCGTTCTTATGTCCTTCCTGCAGTGATTCTGGGCTTGCTAGGAGCACCTACTATGGCAATTTGGATTCGCCGTTATATGATTGACTTGCAATCACAAGATTTCGTTCGTTTTGCTCGTGCTAAAGGTTTGTCTGAGAAAGAGATTTCTGATAAGCACATCTTTAAAAATGCTATGGTACCACTCGTTTCTGGTATCCCAGGTTCTATCATTGGTGTTATTGGTGGAGCAACTCTTACTGAAACAGTCTTCGCCTTCCCAGGTATGGGTAAAATGTTGATCGACTCTGTAAAGGCTTCAAACAATAATATGGTAGTTGGTCTCGTCTTTATCTTCACTTGTGTTTCAATCTTCTCAAACCTTATTGGAGATATTTGGATGACCATTATTGACCCACGTATTAAATTGACAGAGAAAGGAGGCAAATAATGTCTACAATTAGTAATGAAAAATTTCAGTTTGTAAAAACGTGATGATTATGCCTCTGAAAGCAATTGATGCTCCTGCCTACTCATACTGGGGTTCTGTTTTTAGACAGTTTTGAAGAAAAATCAACAGTAATCATGCTAGGTATCTTGATTGCAGTTGTTTTGATGAGTTTCATTTACCCAATGTTCTCTGATTTTGACTTCAATGATGTAAGTAAGGTAAATGATTTTAGCGCTCGTTACATTAAACCAAATGCTGAGCATTGGTTCGGAACAGACATAATGGTAAATCTCTCTTTGATGGTGTCTGGTTTTGGAGCTCGTAACTCTATCTTGATTTCTGTCATTGCGACCTTTGTCAACCTTTTTATCGGTGTTATCATTGGTGGAATTTGGGGGATCTCAAAATCAGTTGACCGTATCATGATGGAAGTCTACAACGTTATCAACAATATCCCATCGCTTTTGATCGTTATTGTTTTGACTTACTCTATCGGTGCAGGTTTCTGGAATTTGATCTTTGCCATGAGTGTAACCACTTGGATTGGTGTTGCCTATTCAATTCGTATCCAAATGTTACGTTACCGTGATTTAGAGTACAACCTTGCTTCACGTACCTTAGGAACACCAAGTTACAAAATTATTATGAAAAACATTATGCCCCAATTGGTATCTGTTATTGTTACGAGTACGTCGCAAATGCTTCCATCTTTTATCTCATATGAAGCTTTCCTTTCATTCTTTGGACTTGGCTTGCCAATCACAGTACCAAGTTTGGGACGTTTGATTTCAGATTATTCTCAGAACGTAACAACCAATGCATACCTCTTCTGGATTCCATTGACAACTTTGGTCTTGGTATCCTTGTCCCTTTTCGTAGTAGGTCAAAACCTAGCGGATGCTAGTGATCCACGTACACATAGATAGGAGTAGAAATGACAAAGGAAAAAAATGTAATTTTGACTGCTCAAGATATTGTCGTGGAATTTGATGTTCGTGACAAAATTTTGACAGCTATTCGAGGCGTCTCCATCGATCTGATCGAGGGAGAGGTTCTCGCTTTAGTTGAGGAGTCAGGTTCAGGTAAATCAGTTTTTGACAAAAACATTCACAGGAATGTTGGAAGAAAAATGGTCGTATTGCACAAGGTAGTATTAATTACCGTGGACAAGATTTGACAGTCTTATCTTCTCATAAAGAATGGGAAAGTATTCGTGGTGCGAAGATTGCAACTATCTTCAAGATCCGATGACCAGTCTAGACCCAATCAAGACAATCGGAGTCAAATCACAGAGTTATTGTTAAACACCAAGGCAAGACTGCTCAAGAAGCTAAAGAGATGGCTATTGACTATATGAATAAAGTTGGTATTCCAGATTCTGAGAAACGTTTTGACGAGTATCCTTTCCAATATTCTGGGGGAATGCGTCAACGTATCGTTATCGCGATTGCTCTTGCTTGTCGTCCAGACATTCTTATCTGTGATGAGCCGACAACAGCTCTTGACGTGACCATTCAGGCACAGATTATTGATTTGTTGAAGTCACTTCAACACGAATACCACTTACAACAATCTTTATCACCCACGACCCTAGGTGTCGTAGCAAGTATCGCTGATAAAGTAGCGGTTATGTATGCTGGTGAAATCGTCGAGTATGGTACGGTTGAAGAAATCTTCTACGACCCACGTCATCCATATACATGGAGCCTCTTGTCAAGCTTGCCTCAACTTGCGGATGACAAAGGTGAATTGTACTCAATCCCTGGAACACCTCCATCGCTTTATACTGAATTGAAGGGAGATGCTTTTGCTCTTCGTTCAGATTATGCTATGAAGATTGACTTCGAGGAAAAAGCACCTCAGTTTGCAGTATCTGATACTCATTGGGCTAAGACATGGTTGCTTCATGAACAAGCTCCCAAAGTTGAAAAACCATCGGTGATTGCAGATTTACGACAAGATTCGTGAAAAGATGGGCTTTACACATCTTGAGGACTAGGAGGAAGGAAATGTCTGAAAAATTAGTAGAACTTAAAGACGTAGAGATTTCCTTCGGTGAAGGAAGCAAAAAGTTTGTAGCTGTTAAAAATGCTAATTTCTTTATCAACAAAGGGGAAACATTCTCACTTGTTGGTGAGTCTGGAAGTGGTAAGACAACGATTGGTCGTGCTATTATCGGTCTTAATGACACCAGCAAAGGGGACATCATTTTTGAAGGGCAAAAAATTAACGGAAGAAATCACGTGAACAAGCTTCGGAGTTAATCCGTCGAATTCAGATGATTTTCCAAGACCCAGCAGCTAGCTTAAATGAGGCGATGCAACCGTTGACTACATTATCTCTGAAGGTCTATACAACTATCATCTGTTTAAAGATGAGGAAGAAAGAAAAGAAAAAGTTCAAAATATCATTCGTGAAGTTGGACTTTTGGCAGAACACTTGACACGTTATCCACATGAGTTCTCAGGTGGACAACGTCAACGTATTGGTATCGCTCGTGCCTTGGTTATGCAACCAGACTTTGTTATTGCTGATGAGCCAATTTCAGCCTTGGACGTTTCTGTTCGTGCCCAAGTGTTGAACTTGCTTAAGAAATTCCAAAAGGAATTAGGCTTGACTTATCTCTTTTATTGCCCACGATTTGTCAGTAGTTCGTTTTATCTCTGATCGTATCGCGGTAATTTATAAGGGTGTTATTGTTGAAGTGGCTGAAACTGAAGAATTGTTTAACAATCCAGTTCATCCATACACGCAAGCACTTCTATCAGCTGTTCCTATTCCAGACCCAATCTTGGAACGTAAAAAGTTTTGAAAGTCTATGATCCAGATCAACATGACTATGAAACGGATAAAGCCTTCTATGGTAGAAATTCGTCCAGGTCACTATGTTTGGGCAAACCAAGCTGAGTTGGAACGCTATAAAAAGATTTGAAAATAAGAAAGAGTTTTGTAATCTTGGTAGAATAATTCTGTTAAGATTATGAAACTTTTTATTTTTGTAAAAACACTAGTTTAAAGATAGACAACTATATACACGAGAACATGTTAATACTCAATGAAAATCAAAGAGCAAACTAGGAAGCTAGCGCAGGTTGCTCAAAAGCACGGATTTGAGGTTGCAGATAAAGCTGACGTAGTTTTGAATTTGATTTTTCGAAAGAGTATAGACTAGTCTTCAATGACTCTTGGATGAGAGATCAAAAGAGCTGTTTTCTTTGAAAGTGTATTGAATCTATGCAGAATGGAATGGATAAAACTACTTTCAGATAAGCTTTTATGAATCTTCAAAATTAAAATCACTTTCTATTTAAGAATCTCACTCTTGCATTGCCTTACTTTATGTGCTAGAGTTATGATAACGGTTACAAAAACTTAAGGAGAATTATATGAAAACCCAGCACTAATGGAAGAAATGAAAACTTACAAAGGAAGGGATGAAGTTCCTCATGATTTTGATGATTTTTGGGATGGTGAGATTGAAAAGGTTTCGAGCTTGCCAGATTACCAACTAGAGGAACGTGACTTTCATATTCCCAATGTGAGTGTTATGAGTTAACTTTTAAAGGTACCCGTGATGGGCCTTTGTTTATGCGCGTAGTAGTCTTACCAAAAATCAGAAAAGGAAAGTACCTGTCGTTTTTCCACTTCCATGGGCTATATGGGACGTTGCTGGGATTGGACAGATATGCTAGCCTTTACAGTAGCTGGTTATGGTGTCGTATCGATGGATGTTCGTGGACAATCTGGATACTCACAAGATGGCTGGCGCTCTCCGCTGGGAAATACGGTTAAGGGCCAAATCATCCGTGGAGCTGTAGAAGGAAAAGAGCAACTCTTCTATAAGGATGTTTATCTTGATATTTATCAATTGGTTGAAATTGTCGCTAGTTTTCCACAAGTGGATGAGGGGCAATTAGCAAGCTATGGAGCTTCTCAAGGAGGGGCACTAGCTCTAGTGGCTGCGGGGCTAAATCCACGTATCAAGCGTACAGTTGCTATTTATCCATTCTTATCAGACTTTAGACGAGTGCTAGAGATTGGAAATACCAGCGAAGCCTATGATGAACTCTTTCGTTATTTTAAGTTCCATGATCCATTCCATGAGACAGAAGAGCAGATTATGGAGACGCTCGCCTATATCGATGTAAAAAATCTTGCCCATCGCATTAAGGGGGAAGTTCGAATGATTACTGGGCTTGATGACGATGTCTGCTATCCAATCACTCAGTTTGCTATTTACAATCGTTTGACTTGTGAAAAGAGTTATCGTATCATGCCTGAATATGCACATGAGCCATGAACGTTCATGTCAATGACCAGGTGTACAATTGGTTGTGTGGTAGTGAGATCCTTTACCTATCTTGGTCACTAAAAATTGAAAAGCTCTGTAGTTTCGAATGAACTACAGACTTTTCTTTTATATTACCCAGATAATGAGAAAGTAGTTTCAGGTGGTTTGAAACTTCTAAATATCTTTGAAAGTAAAATCTATTATAGATTATAAAGTCTAAAATTTAGAATATTTATTATATGATAAGTGTAATATCAATTATGGAAGAAGCAAAATCTGTTGTATTTCTTCATAAAAAGTGGAAATTTATGTCATGCAACAGCATTTTCATCTATAAAGAATGGCAATTCCATTCAATAAGACTTCCTGCGAAACAAAAATATGATACAATAAAACTATGAATTATGAATCAAGTAAACCATTAACTGATGCACGCTTTAAGCGCCTTGTTGGTGTTCAGCGCACTACTTTTGAAGAGATGTTAGCTGTGTTAAAAACAGCTTATCAACGTAAACACGCAAAAGGTGGACGAACCCCTAAGTTAAGCTTAGAAGATCTCCTCATGGCTACTCTTCAATACATGCGAGAATACCGTACTTATGAACAAATTGCGGCTGATTTTGGCATTCACGAAAGCAACTTAATCCGTCGGAGTCAATGGGTTGAATCAACTCTTATTCAAAGTGGTTTTACGATTTCAAAAACTCATCTTAGTGCTGAGGATACGGTGATTGTGGATGCAACAGAGGTAAAAATCAATCGTCCTAAAAAAATCAACTAGCCAATTATTCTGGTAAAAAGAAATATCATGCTATGAAGGCTCAAGCGATTGTCACAAGCCAAGGGAGAATTGTTTCTTTGGATATCGCTGTGAACTATTGCCACGATATGAAATTGTTCAAAATGAGTCGCAGAAATATCGGACAAGCTGGTAAAATCTTAGCTGACAGTGGTTATCAAGGACTCATGAAGATGTATTCACAAGCGCAAACTCCGAGGAAATCAAGCAAACTTAAGCCACTAACTCTTGAAGATAAAGCCTATAACCATGCGCTATCTAAAGAGAGAATCAAGGTTGAGAATATTTTTGCCAAAGTAAAAACGTTTAAAATATTTTCAACAACCTATCGAAATCGACGCAAACGGTTTGGATTACGAATGAATTTGATTGCTGGCATTATCAACTGTGAACTAGGATTTTAGTTTCGCAGGAAGTCTAATAATACAGTTTCTTATTTGCAGCTAGTCTGAAAGGCTAAAAATTTTAAGCAAAAAAGAAAGCGCTTTATTTTTTAAAATAACGGAAGGGAACACATGAAACAGAGACATTTTGATAGAAAACAGCGATATGGAATTCGGAAATTTGCAGTTGGAGCAGCTTCAGTAGTGATTGGAGCGGTTGTTTTTGGTGCTGCCCCTGCTTTTGGCTCAAGAGGCTCCATCAACGAATGGTGAAACAGCAGGGCAATCTTTGCCAGAATTGCCTAAGGAAGTAGAGACAGGAAGTCTAGCTAATTTAGATAAGGAGCCTGCAGGCCAAGTAACCACAGTAAATAATAGTGGAACAGAAGTGAGCCGTGAAGAGTTGTAAGCAAAATCCAGGGGCTGAAAAACCAACAGAAACAGAAGCATCAAACGAAACTCCAGCTACAGAGAGTGAAGACGAAGAAGAAGTTGGAAACATTCCGCGTGACTTTTTATGCTAGAGAGTTGGAAAATGTCAATACTGTTCTTGAAAAAGGAAGATGTAGAGACTAATCCTGCAAAACTAGCAATAGAATTGATCATGACAGGAGCAATTGGGCAAAGCTGAAACACTTCAAAAATGCGACCATTCATATGGAATTCAAACCCAGATGCCTCTGCTCCAGCGTTTTTACAACCTCTTTCTCAGTATCAAGTGATAAGAGTGAAATGAATACTTTACAATGGCTGTCATGATAACGTTGCCTTAATCGTTGAAGGCCGTGATGCAAAACTGGCACCAATTTTATGATAGATACACTGATGCATCATTAACAGATCAAACCAGGTGAGTGGAACTCAGTAACCTTTACAGTTGAAAGACCAAGTGCAGATTCTCCAGATGGGCAGGTTCGTCTCTATGTAAACGGAGTTTTGTCACGAACAAGTAAGAAATCAGGACGCTTTATCAAAGATATGCCTGATGTGAATCATATGCAAATTGGTACCACAAATCGTGCAGGAAGTATGGTTTGGGAGGGCAGGATTATCAAGTTCGTAATCTAACTGTTTACGATCGTGCCTTGAGTCCAGAAGAGGTTCAAAAATCGTAGCTACCTCTTTGAAAAGATCCGAATTAGAGAAAAAGCTTCCTGAAGGAGCAGAGTTACTGATAAACTGGATGTTTTTGAAGGTGGTGAGAACCGCAAGCCAAATAAAGATGGTATCGCAAGCTACCGCATTCCAGCTCTGCTGAAAACTGATAAGGGAACCTTGATTGCTGGAGCAGACGAGAGACGTTTGCATCACTCTGACTGAGGGTGATATCGGTATGGTCGTCAAACGAAGTGAAGATCAGGGTCAAACATGGGGCGATCGTATCACCCTTACGAATCTACGTGACAATCCAAAAGCTACTGATCCATCTGTTGGTTCACCAGTAAATATCGATATGGTTTTAGTCAAGATACTGAAACCAAACGCATCTTTTCAGTCTATGATATGTTCCCAGAAGGAAAAAGGTATCTTTGGGATGTCAGCTGAAAAGAGGAAGCTTATAAAGAAATTGATGGAAAAACCTACCAAATTCTCTATCGTGAAGGAGAAATTTGGAGCCTATACCATTCGTGAAAAATGGTGTTGTCTACACACCAGATGGTCAGGCAACGGATTACCGTGTTGTTGTAAATCCAGTCAAGCCGGCTTATAGCGATAAAGGCGACCTCTATCAGGTGAGCAGTTACTAGGAAATATCTACTTTTACAAGTAATAAAACTTCTCCATTTAGAATTGCTAAAGACAGCTACCTCTGGATGTCTTACAGTGATGACGATGGGAAAGAATTGGTCTGCACCTAAAAGATATTACGCCCATACGGCATTCGTAAGCTGATTGGATGAAATTTCTTAGGTGTGGGACCTGGAGTGGGCATTACCCTCCAGAATGGACCTCATAAAGGTCGTATCGTCGTTCCTGTCTATACGACGAATAGAACAAACCACCTCAATGGATCTCAATCATCTCGTATCATCTACTCAGATGACCATGGTAAGACTTGGTATATGGGTGGCGGTGTCAATGATAACCGTACACTTTATGATGGTACAGTGTTGATTCAAGCAACATGAATAATTACTATGCTCAAAATACGGAGCTTCTGTTGTTCAGTTGAACAATGGTCAGTTGAAACTCTTTATGCGTGGTTTTTGACTGGTGATTTTGCAGAGTTGCGACAAGTAATGATGGTGGCATTACATGGGACAACTATGTGGCACGCTATGATGTACCTGATGTTTATGTTCAAATGGCGGCAGACTCATACGGTTCAAGATGGTAAAGAGTACATCCTTCTAGCAAATGCCAATGGCCCAGGTCGTAAGAATGGCCATGTTCGAGTAGCTCGTGTAGAAGAAGATGGCGAGTTGACTTGGCTGCATCATCATTTGATTCAAGAAGGGAGTATGCTCATAACTCACTTCAACAGATCGGACCAAAAAGAATTTGGTCTCTGTACGAGCATCATGAAGCTGGTGGCAATCATATACTCTATCCTTCAAGAAATTCAACTGGGATTTCTTAACGAAGGAAAGAATTTCTCTAAAGAAGCCAAAGTTAAAAATATTATTGAAAAATGGCCGAGGAATTCTTGCAGTAGAATTTGATTCAAGTTTTTGGTTAACAAAAATCCCAACACTTCAGTTGGCAAATGGTAAAAATAAACTTTATGACCCAGTACGATACTAAGACTCTTCTATTTACAATGAGATAAGTCAGATCTTGGTCAAGAAATAACTGGACTTGCTTCTGGAGCGATCGAGTAGCTACAACCTTCCAGTGAGTCTTGAAGGAGCAGGTATTCCTGGAGCTGCCAACGGTAGTGAAGCAGCTGTTAACGGAAGTACCAGAATTCACAGGTGGGTGTTAATGGTGTAGAAGCTGCGACTGCTGAACTTCCAGAATTTACTGGTGGAGTCAATGGTAGTGAAGCAGCTGTGCATGTAAAGTACCAGAATTACAGGTGGAGTCAATGGTGTAGAAAGCGAGCGGTTCATGAACAACCTAGAATTTACAGGTGGTGTGAACGCAGTAGAAGCAGCAAAAGCAGAATCTCCAGAATTTGTAGGCGGGATGTCAATGGTGCAGAAGCAGCTGTACATGAAGTCCCAGAATTCAAAGGTGAGCAAGAGATTGTGGTTCAGGCTATGTCGCAAGACAAGACCTATCAGGCACCAGCAGCGCTGCAACACGTCAGTAAGCTCTTCCTGAAACTGGAAGTGAAGATGCTGCAACCTTGCAAGTGTAGGACTTATGGGGATGCTTCTTGGCATGTTCGCCATTGGTAAGAAAAAAGAAGATTAGTGCAATAGATAAACTTAAAGGTTTTATAGAGAAACTTGCTCTTTTAATAGAAAGGGTCGTAATCAGAAGTGTGTTACGGCCTTTTTCTTATTTTTTACGAGTAAAAAGTGATGTTTTCAAGGCTTTGAGAGGTACTGGGAGGGATTTTAGACGTCTGAAACTACTTTCAGGATGAATTGTTGCATAAAATTGTTTTGAAACTTCAATCTATTCTAGTACAAAATATTGAAAGCGTTTTAATAATGAGCTATAATAGTCACATAAGCACAAGAGAAAAGGAAAAGGAGGAAAGTGGATGCCACAAATTAGTAAAGAAGCTTTGATTGAACAGATTAAAGATGGGATCATTGTTTCTTGCCAGGCTCTTCCTCATGAACCGCTCTACACAGAAGCGGGAGGAGTAATCCCTTGTTGGTGAAAAGCAGCTGAACAAGGTGGTGCAGTCGGTATCCGAGCAAACAGTGTTCGAGATATCAAGGAGATTAAAGAGGTCACTAAAACTTCCGATTATCGGAATTATTAAACGTGATTATCCACCACAGGAACCATTCATCACAGCGACTATGAGAGAGGTGGATGAACTAGTAGCGCTTGACATCGAAGTCATTGCTCTGGACTGTACCAAAGCGTGAACGTCATGATGGCTTGGAGATTCAAGAATTTATCCGCCAATCAAAGGAAAAATATCCAAATCAACTCTTGATGGCTGACACAAGTACCTTTGAGGAAGGTCTAACAGCAGTAGAAGCAGGAATTGACTTTGTCGAACAACCTCTGTCAGGTTACACTCTTACAGTCCAAAAAGTGGATGGTCCCAGACTTTTGAACTCATCAAAGAAAACTCTGTGATGCAGGGAGTGGACGTCATCGCTGAAGGAAAAAAATTCACACACAGAACAAGCTAAAGCAAATCCTAGGTTATGAGTGCGAGGCATCGTTGTAGGTGGCGCTATTACTAGACCAAAAGAGATTACGGAACGCTTTGTTGCCGGTCTTAAGTAACATCATATAAAAAACGAGGAGAGTGGTTGATTAGTAGGAAGAAATGAAAACGTATACAAAGTCGACATTGCTCTTTATCCAATTCGGATACGCTTAACATCATTTAGGAGAATACAAATGAAATTTAGAAAACTAGCTTGTACAGTACTTGCGGGTGCTGCGGTTCTATCACTTGCTGCTTGTGGCAAATCAGACGCTAACAAAGATGCTGCCAAATCAGGCGATGCAGCAACAACAGAAATTACTTGGTGGGCATTCCCAGTATTTACTCAAGAAAAAACTGGCGATGGTGTAGGAACTTATGAAAAATCTATCATCGAAGCTTTCGAAAAAGCAAATCCAGATATCAAAGTTAAACTAGAAACAATCGACTTCAAATCTGGTCCAGAAAAAATCACAACAGCAATCGAAGCTAGGAACAGCGCCAGACGTTCTCTTTTGACGCACCAGGACGTATCATCAATTACGGTAAAAATGGTAAATTGGCTGAGTTGAACGACCTCTTTACAGATGAATTTGTTAAAGATGTTAACAACGAAAACTATCATCCAAGCAAGTAAAGCTGGTGATAAAGCTTACATGTATCCAATCAGTTCTGCACCATTCTACATGGCTATGAACAAGAAAATGTTGGAAGATGCAGGAGTTGCAAACCTTGTAAAAGAAGGTTGGACAACTGATGACTTTGAAAAAGTTTTGAAAGCGCTTAAAGATAAAGGATATACACCAGGTTCATTGTTCAGTTCAGGTCAAGGGGGAGACCAAGGAACACGTGCCTTCATCGCTAACCTTTATGGCGGTTCTGTAACTGATAAAGAAGTAACTAAATACACAACTGACGATCCTAAATTCGTTAAAGGTCTTGAAAAAGCATCTAGCTGGATCAAAGATGGTTTGTTGAACAATGGTTCACAATTTGACGGTGGAGCAGACATCCAAAACTTTGCAAACGGTCAAACTTCTTACACAATCCTTTGGGCACCAGCTCAAAATGGTATCCAAGCTAAACTTTTGGAAGCAAGTAAAGTTGAAGTGGTAGAAGTACCATTCCCATCTGACTCAGGTAAACCAGCTCTTGAATACCTTGTAAACGGATTTGCAGTATTTAACAACAAAGACGAAAAGAAAGTTGCAGCAGCTAAGAAATTCATTCAATTCATCGCAGATGACAAAGAGTGGGGTCCTAAAGACGTTGTTCGTACAGGCGCATTCCCAGTTCGTACTTCATTTGGTAAACTTTACGATGACAAACGTATGGAAACAATCAGTGGCTGGACTCAATACTACTCACCATACTACAACACAATCGATGGATTTGCTGAAATGAGAACTCTTTGGTTCCCAATGTTGCAAGCAGTATCAAACGGCGATGAGCAACCAGCAGAAGCTTTGAAAGCATTCACTGAAAAAGCAAACGAAACTATCAAAAAAGCAGCTAAACAATAAGCCCTAATTTAAAAGTTGAGTCCCCCCTTTTTCCCTGTGAGCATTCGTACACGAAAAGGGGGACTTTTGTTTGAAAATAGAAGCAACTGACAGGTCAAAAATTAAAATGAAGTTTCTTTACATTGACGAATCTTAGAAAAAATTTCATTTTGATTTTACATCAATGTCAGACGACAATCAAAAAAAAAAAACTATTTGAAAGTGAGGTGCCGACTGTGAAAGTCAATAAAATCCGTATGCGGGAAACAGTTATTTCCTACGCATTCTTAGCACCAGTATTAATCTTCTTTACCGTCTTCGTCTTAGCTCCAATGATCATGGGCTTCATCACTAGTTTCTTTTAACTATTCGATGACTAGCTTTTGAGTTTGTGGGATTGGACAACTACATCTCGTATGTTTAAAGACCCTGTCTTTACAAAAATCTTTGATTAATACCGTAATCTTGGTTATCGGGTCTGTACCAGTCGTTGTACTCTTTCTCGCTCTTTGTAGCATCACAAACTTACCAACAAAATGCCATCGCTAGATCTTTCTACCGTTTCGTCTTCTTCCTTCCTGTAGTAACAGGTAGTGTTGCCGTAACAGTAGTATGGAAATGGATCTACGATCCACTATCAGGTATTTTTGAACTGTGCTTAAGTCAAGCCACATCATCAGCCAAAAACATTTCTTGGTTGGGAGATAAAAACTGGGCTTTGATGGCGATTATGATTATCCTTTTGACAACATCAGTTGGTCAACCAATCATTCTTTACATCGCTGCAATGGGTAATATTGATAACTCACTTGTAGAAGCAGCTCGTGTTGACGGTGCGACTGAGTTCCAAGTATTCTGGAAGATTAAATGGCCAAGCCTTCTTCCAACAACTCTTTATATCGCAATCATTACAACCATCAACTCATTCCAATGTTTCGCCTTGATTCAGTTGTTGACATCTGGTGGTCCAAACTACTCAACAAGTACACTTATGTACTACCTCTACGAAAAAGCCTTCCAATTGACTGAATATGGCTATGCCAATACTATTGGTGTATTCTGGCGTTATGATTGCCCTTGTCAGCTTCGCTCAATTCAAGATCCTCGGAAACGATGTAGAATACTAAGGAAAGGAGACAGCTATGCAACCTACACAACAAAAGAAACCATTAACAGCCTTTACTGTTATTTCAACAATCATTTTGCTCTTGTTGACTGTACTGTTTATCTTCCCATTCTACTGGATCTTGACAGGTGCATTCAAATCACAACCAGATACCATTATGATTCCACCACAATGGTTCCCTAAAGCTCCAACAATGGAGAACTTCCAACAATTGATGGTGCAAAACCCAGCCTTGCAATGGATGTGGAACTCAGTCTTTCATTTCTTTAGTAACCATGTTCTTGGTTTGTGCAACCTCTTCACTAGCAGGTTATATTGGCTAAGAAACGTTTCTATGGTCAACGCATTCTCTTTGCAATCTTTATCGCTGCCATGGCTCTTCCAAAACAAGTTGTCCTTGTACCATTGGTACGTATCGTCAACTTCATGGGAATCCATGACACTCTTTGGGCAGTTATCTTGCTTTAATCGGATGGCCATTCGGGGTCTTCCTTATGAAACAGTTCAGTGAAAACATTCCTACAGAATTGCTCGAATCTGCTAAAATCGATGGATGTGGTGAGATTCGTACTTTTCTGGAGCGTAGCCTTCCTATTGTAAAACCAGGATTTGCAGCTCTTTGCAATCTTTCACTTTCATCAATACTTGGAATGACTACTCATGCATTGGTAATGTTGACTTCACGTCAAAACTTGACCATCTCACTCGGGGTTGCGACTATGCAGGCCGAGATGGCAACTAACTACGGTTTGATCATGGCAGGGGCTGCCCTTGCAGCTGTGCCAATCGTAACAGTCTTCCTAGTCTTCCAAAAAATCCTCTACTCAAGGGATTACTATGGGAGCTGTCAAAGGATAGTACTCTCGAAAAATTGAATATAGTACAATCTGTTTATCAGTATGCAGCAGTATAGTTGATAGACTAAGAGAATACAGGATATAAGTGTCTACAAAATGGAGAGGAGTTGCTTTACTTCATGAAGTTTTTGTTAGACACTTATAAACTTACTGGCTAGACATCGTATGTCTGAAGGTAACAATCAGGTAAAGGAAATTACTATGATTTTTGATGATTTAAAAAACATTAGCTTTTACAAGGGAATTCACCCAAATTTGGACAAGGCCATTGATTATCTCTATGAGCATCGTAAAGATACTTTTGAATTAGGTAAATACGAGATTGATGGAGATAAGGTCTTTCTAGTTGTGCAAGAAAATGTTCTTAACCAAGAGGAAAATGATCGCTTTGAGCATCATAAAAACTATGCAGATTTGCATTTGTTGGTTGAAGGGCATGAGTACTCTAGCTATGGTTCTCGCGTTAAAAGATGAGGCTGTAGCCTTTGACGAAGCTAGCGATATCGGCTTTGTCCATTGTCATGAACAATACCCACTTTTTATTGGGTTATCACAATTTTGCAGTCTTTTTCCCAGGTGAACCTCATCAACCTAATGGTTATGCAGGTATGGAAGATAAAGTTCGCAAATATTTATTTAAAATTTTAATCGATTAGTCAGTTAGGAGGAGCAAACAATGGCACATAAAGGATCTGGATTGATAAAAGCGGCATTCGATACGGATAACTTTCTTATGCGATTTTGTGAGAAGGTTTTAGATATCGTGACGGTTAACCTACTCTTTGTTGTGTCTTGTTTGCCCTATTGTACTATCGGAGTAGCAAAAATTAGTCTCTATCAGACAATCTTCGAAGTTAAGAGTAGTCGTCGTGTTCCTGTTTTTAAAACGTATATGAGAGCCTTTAAGCAAAATTTGAAATTAGGCTCTCCAGTTAGGTTTGTTGGAACTAGGAATTTTTCTGATTAGTGTAGTTGACTTGTCTCTATTCTGGGGGCAAACAGGCCTAGGCTTCCAGCTCATTAAAGCCATTTGCTTGGGAATTCTGATATTTTTAACCCTAGTTATGTTGGCTAGCTATCCAATTGCAGCACGCTATGACTTAACTTGGAAAGAAGTTCTTCAAAAGGGCTTGCTCTTGGTTAGCTTTAACTTCGTGTGGTTCTTCTTGATGCTTGCGATTATTTTATTAATCATTATGCTTCTCTATCTATCAGGCTTTACTCTAGTACTCGGTGGATCAGCATTTCTACTCTTTGGCTTTGGTCTTCTTGCCTTTTGCCAGGCTGGATTAATGGAAAAATTGTTTGCTAAATATCAAGCAGATTGAAAATGATATGAAACTACTTTCAAACATGAAAAGCTACGAGAGATGAATAGAAATTAAAATCTAAGTGGCTGAGATGTATTGAAAGCGCTTTTCACAAGGTGTATACTAAAATAGTAAAAAATCATCTGCCCAGAGCAGATAATAAGAAATCTTAGGAGAAATCTATGTCAGATTTAAAAAATATGAAGGCGTCATTCCTGCCTTCTACGCATGTTATGATGATGCGGGCGAAGTAAGCCCAGAACGTACTCGTGCCTTGGTGCAATATTTTATTGATAAAGGTGTTCAAGGACTTTATGTCAACGGTTCTTCAGGTGAATGTATCTACCAAAGTGTAGAAGATCGCAAATTGATCTTGGAAGAAGTCATGGCAGTTGCTAAAGGTAAATTGACAATCATTGCTCACGTGGCTTGCAATAATACCAAAGACAGTATCGAACTTGCTCGTCATGCAGAAAGCTTGGGTGTAGATGCTATTGCAACAATCCCACCAATTTACTTCCGTTTGCCTGAATACTCAGTAGCCAAAATACTGGAACGACATCAGTGCAGCAGCACCAAACACAGACTACGTTATCTATAACATTCCTCAATTGGCAGGTGTTGCTTTGACTCCAAGTCTTTACACAGAAATGTTGAAGAACCCACGTGTCATCGGTGTTAAAAACTCTTCAATGCCAGTTCAAGATATCCAAACTTTTGTTAGTCTTGGTGGTGATGATCATATCGTCTTTAATGGTCCAGATGAACAATTCCTAGGTGGACGTCTCATGGGTGCAAAAGCTGGTATCGGTGGTACTTATGGTGCTATGCCAGAACTCTTCTTGAAACTCAACCAATTGATTGCGGACAAAGACCTAGAAACAGCGCGTGAATTGCAATATGCAATCAACGCTATCATTGGTAAATTGACTGCTGCACATGGAAACATGTACGGCGTTATCAAGGAAGTCTTGAAAATCAATGAAGGACTTAATATCGGATCAGTTCGTTCTCCACTTACACCAGTGACCGAAGAAGATCGTCCAGTTGTAGAAGCAGCTGCTCAATTGATTCGTGAAACTAAGGAGCGTTTCCTCTAATCAATAGGAGGCTTTATGACTAATTACGTTGCAATTGATATTGGTGGAACTAATATCAAATATGGTTTGATTGACCAAGATGGACAACTTGTTGAGTCTCACGAAGTAGCGACTGAGGCTCATAAGGGCGGTCCACATATCTTACAGAAAACAAAAGATATCGTAGCTAGCTATCTAGAAAAAGGACCAGTGTCAGGTGTAGCCATTTCCTCAGCGGGAATGGTTGATCCTGATAAGGGTGAGATTTTCTATGCTGGTCCACAGATCCCAAACTATGCAGGGACTCAATTTAAAAAAGAAATTGAAGAAAGTTTCCAAGTTCCTTGTGAAATTGAAAATGATGTCAACTGTGCAGGGCTAGCAGAAGCTGTTTCTGGATCTGGAAAAGGTGCAGGAATAACGCTATGTTTGACCATCGGAACAGGTATCGGCGGTTGCTTAATCATTGACGGCCAGATTTTCCATGGATTTAGTAATTCTGCCTGTGAAGTTGGCTATATGCATATGCAAGATGGGGCTTTCCAAGATTTAGCTTCTACAACTGCCTTGGTCGAGTATGTAGCTAAGGCTCATGGTGAAGAAGTAGCCCATTGGAATGGTCGTAGAATTTTCAAAGAAGCTACAGAAGGCAATAAACTCTGTATGGAGGGAATTGACCGTATGGTAGACTATCTTGGGAAAGGTCTTGCTAACATTTGTTATGTTGCCAATCCAGAGGTTGTTATACTAGGTGGTGGTATTATGGGGCAGGAAGCGATTTTTGAAACCGAAAAATTCGTACAGCTCTGAAAGATGCGCTTGTTCCAAGTTTAGCGGAAAAAAACAAGATTAGAGTTTGCGTCATCAAAATACTGCGGGTATGCTTGGAGCTTACTATCACTTTAAAACAAAACAATCCTAAGTTGGTCTTTGCTAATTTAGGATTTTTAGTCATAAACAGTAAAATGATCATTTCAGTAAAAATCTAGCTATAGTCAATTGAAATAAGAACAAGACAAAAGAGCCTCTAAAAGTATTGCAACTTGTATAGAGTGCTTTTGATATGAGTCCATGTTTTCTCAATAGGATTGTACTCAGGTGAGTAGGGAGGAAGTGGTAAAAGTTTATGCCCAAATTCTTCACATAAGAGCTCTAGCTACCCATTCTATGGAATCTTGCATTATCCATAATAATAACTGATGGTGTGTTTAATGTTGGTAGAGAAAACTTCTGAAACCAAGCTTCAAAAAAGTCGCTCGTCATCGTCTCTTCGTAAGTCATTGGAGCGATTAACTCACCATTTGTTAGCCCTGCAACCAAAGAAATCCTCTGATATCTTCTGCCAGATATTTTACCTCTTATTAACTGACCTTTTAAAGAGCGACCATATTCTCGATAAAAATAAGTATCGAATCCTGTTTCATCAATATAAACAGGTGCTAGATGCTTTAAACTATTAAAATTTTTAAGAAATAAGCTACTTTTTCCTGGGTCTTGTTCAAAGTAGGTGTGATTCTTTTTCGAGTGTAGCCCATAGCTTTGAGAGCATAGTGGATAGTAGTTGGATGACAGTCAAATTCAGCAGCTATCTCAGTCAAATAAGCATCTGGATTGTCAGTAAGATAGTTTTTGAGTCTATCTCTATCAACTTTTCTTGGTTTTGTTCTTTTACTTCGATGGTTTGGCACTGCACCCCAATAATGGGACAAGAGAAAAACCTCTTATGCGACCAGTTTTCTGTACTCTACAGGAGACTGGTCATTTAATTTCTGTTGAATTCTAGTTTCATTATAAAAATATGATGTACTTTTTGACAATATCTGTTATACTATCTTTGGTTAAGTTTCTCCACTTATGGAGATAGAAGGTTTCAGACTTGAGAACAGAGTGGAACCATTCGATACAGGCATTGTCCGCTGGTGTTCCTTTTCGGGACATGGAGCGGGTGATGCCTTTTTTTCTATACAAGCCTGATAGTAGGCTTTTTGAGGTGTAGACTGCACCCTGATCGCTGTGTAAAAGCGCCCTTGAGGTAGCTCAGTTGATGAAGTGTATCGAGCACAAAGTTAGTATCTTGGCAATCGGAGATGGTATAGCTACAATTTCGCGATTATAGAGATCCATTATTGAAGATAGATAAAGTCTACAGTTTCCAAAGTAGAGGTAGGTGATGTCTGTGACAAGCTTCTCCATAGGCTTGTCTGCATGAAAATCACGATCTAGCTTATTGTCTGTTACATGGTATGGCTTCCTAATTTAGGTCCCTTCTTAGGACGGACACGGCAAAGGCAGCCCTTTTCCTTCATAATACGATAGACCTTCTTGCGATTAACGACGAGATTATACACTTTCTTGAGCAAGCGAGTGATGGTTCGATAGCCGTAAATAAAGTGATTTTCCATACAGAGTTGTTCTATTTTATCTGCTATTTCGTCTCTTTTCTGAGAATTCTTACACTCCTGTTTCCAGCGATAAAAGGTTGAGCGTTTGACGCCGAAACACTCTAAAATAATAGATACAGGGCACGTTTTCTTATACTCTTCCACTAGCTTGATAAGACTTACTTTGTCGATTTTCTTATCAAGCTCTGATACTTTTTTAGTAATTCTACCTGTAAACGTAACTGTTCCACTTCAGATAACTGTTTCATCCCTTTACCATAAGTATATTGTTTCCCAACGGGTTGGTGGAAACGGAACAATTCATCATTCTGATACCATCGCCACCAGGTCTTGACCTGACTAGCATTTTTGATGCCGAGGGTATCCATGATAACCTTATTTGAGTTACCTGCCTTCTTCATTTCGATACAGGCTAGCTTTAGTTTCTACTGAATATGCTTTTTGACTATAACAAAAACACTCCTGTTTCTATTTTTACCAGATTTCAACAGGAGTGTTTTCTGTGTCTCATTTTTATGGGTGCAGTGCCTTTAGCTCCCCTGTTTCTCTTTTAGCTTTTAACCAGCCATAAATGGTATTACGTGAGATTTGGAAAATATGTGATGCTTCTGTTATACTACCTGTTCGCTCACAATAAGCGAGAACTTTTTACGAAAATCTAATGAATATGCCATAAGAAGATTATACCACATTGTGTACTGTTTTTAGTTCATTTTACTATATATAGTCATTTAGTTTTAAAAAAAGCGCTCTAAAGATTCAAAGATATTTTGGAACTTCCCTTAATAAATCCGTCACTTTTCTTTTTCAAGACAAGCCCAAGCTTGCTCGATGGGATTCAAATCTGGTGAATAGGGCGGTAGAGGTAAGAAAAAGTGTTTATCTTGAATGCAAAGCTCATCCAAAGATGCTCTTAGGATGAAAACTAGCATTGTCCATGACAATGACATGAGGCGTCTCTAAAGCAGGTGGAGTAGCGTTTTTGAACCACTTCTACAAAGAAGTTGCTCGTCATACTTTCCTTGTAAATCATGGGAGCTATAGACTCTCCGTCTCACTTGTCCTGCAACAATTGAAGTCCGCTCAAAAACGCCGTCCATTAATCTTTTCATAGACTTTCTCTCCTCTAGGAGCCCGTGCATGAGAACGATAGAGGTAGCGGTCGATTCCTGTTTCGTCAATATATACGACTGGTAAATCTTTTAGATTATCCAAAATATCAAGAAATTCAGCGACTTTTCTCTGGATCTTGTTCCAAAGCTAGTCGTCTTTTTAAAGTGACATTGATCTGCTTTTAAAGCTGCCCATACTGAAGGAATGGCACAATCAAAAATGTGCCGCATTTCCAGTAAAAAGCATCTGGATGAGCTCTACAAAGGCCTTCAACTCCTCCAAAGGAATCTTTCGGCTTTTTGGCGACTCGTTTTTCCGCTCTAAGTGCCCTTGTTCACGTAATTTCTTTTCCCATGTGAAGAGAGTTCTGACGCCAACATCAAAAACTTTGGATGCCTCGACATGGCTGTGTCCCTCTTTGATGTAATTTAATGCTCGTTGTTTAAAATCTGTACTATATGCCATAGCTTTTATTATAGCGCTTAGAATCTAGAATAGGACGCTATGGATTCTAAAACATTTTTAGAAATTAATTTGACTTTCCTAACCTCTTTGTTCATATCTTATTTCAATCCACTATATAACCTGCTTATTTAAAACTAAGTAACTATATCAAGTGGTTTAACCCACCAAAAACGACCTAAAAATGAGTCAAAAACCTCAAAAAGTCCTGAAAACCGCTTGACAAAAAGCATTCGGGGAGGTATACTGTTAGTAACAACACAAATTTTTAAGGAGATTATACTGATGAAATCAACAGGTATTAAAGATGTTATGACAAAAACAAAACCGTCGCAGCTGCGACAACTCTAATGGCTGGTTTGGGTGTAGCGACAAACGTCCATGCCGACGGTGTGACTACACCCAGCCAACCTGGAAACACAAGTAAACCAAGATAAGGCGGCTGTCACTCAAGCTGATGTCACAGAAGCCAAAACAAGTCTTGATACGGCTAATGAAGCTGTAAGCCATCAAGAAGCAACGGTTCAAGCCCAAGCAAAAGAGGCAGATAGTGCTCAAGTGACTTATAATGAAGCTAGTCAAGCGACAGACGAAGCCCGTGCACTGGTAGACCAAGCAACGCCAGAAGCTATTTCTGAAGCAACAGCTGATGTCACAGCGGCTCAAAACCAAGTGTCATAGCTGAAGACTTACAGGAACAAGCTGAAAGCAATCAAGCAACGGCAGAAACAGCAGTTGCCAACCAAACTCAAACGGTTAGTCAGGCACAAGATCAAGTGACGACATCACAAGCTGCTGTAGATGCTGCTCAAAAAGATGTCAATGATAAACAAGCTATTTTGGATGGTACAGGTCAAGCCGAAGTTATTGCTAATCGTGATAATGCTCAAGCAGCAGTTAACACTGCACAAGATCACGTTTCCCAAGCAGAGTCTGATTTAACAAAAGCTCAAACAGCAGATGCTAATCGTCAGCAAGCGATTGACAACGCTCAACAAGCGGTTGATGCAGCCAATCAAACTGTTACGTCAACAAAAGCAGATTTAGATGCTAAGACAGCTCAAGCTCATCAAACACAAGCTATTGAAGACGCCAAACAAGCCGATGTTGCTACAGCGCAAAAAGATGTCAATGATAAACAAGCTCATCTTAGATGGCACAGGTCAAAAAGCTATCTTGGACGAAGCTGAAGCTGCAAAAAATGATGAAGCCAGTAAACAAGCTCATTTGTCAGAAGCTAAAACAGCGTTGCAAAAAGCGCAAGAGGCGGATGCTAACCGTCAACAAGCGATTGACAAAGCTCAAAAAGACATTGATGCGGCAAGCAAAAAACGTTTCTGCAGCAAAAATCAGATTTAGATGCTAAAACAGCTAAAGCTCAACAGACAGCACAAGCTTTAACGGATGCTCAATTCGCATACAAAACAGCTGAAAACGACTATAAAGCGATTAATACAATTACAATGTCTGACGAATATGCAAAAGCTCTTAAAGATGCCTATGATTCTTCGTTAACAAAAGAGCAACGTGATGTAGCGCTTAATACTTTAGCTAGCTTAGCTAAATCAGAAGATTCTAAGAATAAATTTATTCATAATGAAAATGACAAAAAACAATCGTTTGATATTAATCATGTAACTGCTGAACAAGCTAAAAGAGCTTTCTTTTGCGGCTGATTTAATTAATCAAGCCCGTAAACCAGTTGGTACAACACCAGTTGCAGTAACAGCAGAATCAGCTATTGAAGCCCAAAAGCACGCAAACTATTATGCGACAACAGATATGAAGATGTGGACGTTTAATCATGATACGTCTGATTTAGATGCTAAATATGGATGGGTTGATGAAGATTGGGCAGGTAATTATTTTAATACTTCTAGTTGGGCGAATCCAACTGAATTGGGGAAAGAAACAATGGATGATGCTAAGTATTATGTTTATGATGCTATTAGACGTTGGATTTTCGCACCAGATGAGTGGTTTCATGCATCAAGTGTTGTAGGAACACGTAACGCTACCACTGGAGAGAATTATATTGGTGTAGGTTTATCTCGCTTAAAAGATGGAACTTTAAGTCTTAGTCTGAATATTTTCAATACAGATTCTTCAGATTTGTCACAGTTTGATAAAACACCACTTCCTAATCCAAACTCAAGCGACAATATCATTACAACATATAACACAGCTAAAGCTGATTTAGAAGCTAAACAGCAACTTACTAACAGTGTGCAATCAGCTTTAAGCGCTGCTCAAAAATAATTACACAACGCAGTTGCTATTAACACTAAGGCTCAACAAGTTTTAGATGAAGCTCAATCAGTGGCTGTTCAAACTCCGACCGCTCAAGCTAATCTTACTTTTAGCAGAGAAAGCTTTTAACTAAAAGCACAAGAACGTTTAACAAAAGCAACTCAAGCAGTAGATGCTTTTAAATGCTGATATTAAAGCTGAAACAAGCAGCCTTAACTTCTGCTAAAGCAGTGCTAGCAACTGCCCAATCAGAATTAGCCCAAGCACGTCTAATAAAGTAGCTCAAGAAGCTAAAATGACTGCTCAAACAGCCTACGATAATGCAGTATCACAATTATCATCAGTTAGTGCAAACTTGACCCAAGCACAATCAGTGGCTGTTCAAACTCCGACTGCTCAAGCAAACTTGTCGTCTGCTAAAGCCACATTGATCCAAGCACAAGAAAATCTTGTTAAAGCTCAACAGGCAGTGGATGATTTAAGTGCTGATATTACCGTTAAGCAAGCTAATTTAGTAGCTGCTAAAGAAGTTCTTGCTTCCAAACAAGCAGATTTAACAGCTAAACAAGATGTGCTTACCCAATCTAAAGCTCGTTTAGCTAGCCTGCAAGCCGACTTGCTAATGGCTCAAGAAAATGTAGTGACTGCGAAAGCTAATGTGGATAAAGCAAAAGCTATTTTAGGTGAAGCTCAAGTAACCTTAGCTAATCTAAAAAATGCACCACAATTACTGAAAGAAGCACAAGCTAAGGAAGCAATCGCAAAAGCAAACTTGTTAGATGCTCTGGATAGTTTAAAGGCAGAATTGCTAAAACTAAAAGATTTACAAGTTAAACAAGTAGCGGCGCAAGCTGTTTATGATACGACTTCAAAAGCTTATCAAAACGTCCTTGAGGCACAAGAAAAAGAACGTCTTCAAGCTGAATACGATAGCTTAGTGGCACAAGGGAAACAACCAATTCCGGTTGTGAATGAAACAGGTAAAATTACAGGATACACCGTTTTAGCTCCAGAAGCTCCTCAATCTGCTTCAAAAGCACAAGGAGAGGTAGTTACAGCAGCTAAGAAAGCAGAAACGAAGGAATTGCCTAATACAGGTACAGAAGCCCATGCAGGCCTAGCAACACTTGGACTTCTTGGAGCCTTTGGCGGATTTGGACTTCTTTCTCGCAAGAAAAAGAAGACTAAAAACTGAAAGTTTTGGCTATCTATCAACTGTAAATGATTGAAAAGTTAGCTCGAGAAAGGACAAATTTCGTCCTTTCTTTTTGATATTCAGAGCGATAAAAATCCGTTTTTGAAGTTTTCAAAGTTCCGAAAACCAAAGGCATTTCGTTTGATAAGTTTGATGAGATTATTCGTTGCTTCTAATTTTGCGTTGGAATAGGGTAAACTGAAGGGCATTGACGATTTTTCTTTGTCCTTAGAAAGGTTTTAAAGACAGTCTGAAAAAGAGGATGAATCTGCTTTAGATTGTCCTCAATGAGTCCAAAAAATTGTTAGACTTTCTTTATTCTGAAAGTGAAAAAGCAAGAGCTGATAGAGATGGTAGTAGTGTTTCAAGCCTCTGAATAGCTCAAAAAGCTTGTCTAGAATTTCTTTATTGGTCAAGTGCATGGGAAAAGCAGGCGATAAAAATCGCTTTATCACTCAGTTTACGACTATCCTGCTGGATGAGCTTCAGTAGCGCTGATAGCCTTGTATTCATGGGATTTTTCGCTCAAACTGCTTCATGATTTGGACACGTACACGACCAGAGCACGACTTGAGTGTTGGACGATATGGAAACGATTCAGAAACGATTTTAGCACACGGAAAAAAGCTGTTTAGCCAAGTCATAGTAAGGGCTAAACATATCCATAGTAATGTTTTTGACGCGACCTTGGACAGAACTATCATATTTAAGAAAGTGATCTTGGATGACAGCTTGTGTTCTTCTCTCAAGAACAGTGATGATATTGAGCTTGTCAAAATCTTGCGCAATAAAACTCATCTTCATCTCCCGATTGAAACAGTCACTCCCCTGACTGTTTCAACATCCCAGGACATAATCTCAGGAAGTCGGCTAAAGTGAAAGTCATTTAACTTGCGAATGACAGTTGAAGTTGAAATGGCCAGCTGATGAGCAATATCGGTCATAGAAGTCTTCTCAATCAGCTTTTGCGCAATCTTTTGGTTGATAATACGAGGGATTTGATGATTTTTCTTGACGATAGAAGTCTCAGCTATCATCATTTTCAAGCAATGATAGCACTTGAATCGACGCTTTCTAAGGAGGATTCTAGTAGGCATACCAGTCGTTTCAAGGTAAGGAATCTTAGACGTTTTTTGAAAGTCATATTTCTTCATTTGACTTCCGCACTCAGGGCAAGGTGGGGCGTCGTAGTCCAGTTTGGCGATGATTTCCTTGTGTGTATCCTTATTGATGATATCCATAAATTGGATATTAGGTCTTTTGATATCGAGCAGTTTTGTGATAAAATGTAATTGTTCCATATGATTCTTTCTAATGATGGTTTGGTTGCTTTTCATTATAGATCATATGGGACTTTTTTTCTACAACAAAATAGGCTCCATAAGATCCATAGGGGATTTACCCAACACAAATATTATAGAGCCGAAAAAGTTAAGATTCAGAAAGGACGAAATTCGTCCTTTCTTTTTGATGTTGAGAGTGATGAAAATTCGTTTTAAAGTTGTCAAAGTTCCTAAAACCAAATGCATTGCGCTTTAATAAGTTTGATGAGATTATTAGTAGCTCAATTTAGCATTGGAATATGGTAATTGAAGGGCGTTGATGATTTTCTCTTTGTCCTTGAGAAATGTCTTCAAGACAGTCTGAAAAAGAGGATGAACCTGCTTTAGATTGTCCTCAATGAGTCCGAAGAATTTCTCCGGCTCCTTATTCTGAAAGTGAAAAGCAAGAGCTGATAGAGATTATAGTGGAGTTTCAAGTCTTCTGAATAGCTCAAAAAGCTTGTTCAGAATTTCTTTATTAGTCAAGCGTATGAAAAGTAGGGCGATAAAAACGTTTATCGCTGAGTTTACGACTATTCTGTTGAATGAGCTCCAGCAACGCTTGATAGCCTTGTATTCATGGGATTTTCGATGAAACTGATTCATGATTTGACACGCACACGACTCATAGCACGGCTAAGATGTTGAGTAAAACAGTCCAGTGGACTGTTTTAGCCTGAGTTTAGAAATATAAAAACGAAGGGTGAAAGCAATCCGACACCATTTTAGAGTACGGGAGTGAAACAGTCTCAGGACTATTTCAGCTCTGAGCGTGGAAAATTGAAAGCGAAGCTGTTTAGCCAAAGTCATAATAAGGACTAAAACATATCCATAGTAATGATTTTCACGCGACATCGGACGGCTCTATCATATTTAAGAAAGTGATTTCGAATGATAGCTTGTGTTCTACCTTCAAGAGCAGTGATGATATTGAGATTGTCAAAATCTTGAGCAATGAAACTCATCTTCATCTCCCGATTGAAACAGTCACTCCCCTGACTGTTTCAACATCCCAGGACATAATCTAAGGAATCGGCTAAAGTCATGCTTAAAGTGAAAGTCATTGAGCTCACGAATGACAGTTGAAGTTGAGATGGAAAGCTGATGAGCAATGTCGGTCATAGAAGTCTTTTTCAATCAGCTTTTGAGCAATGTTTTGGTTGATGATACGAAGGATTTGATGATTCTTCTTGACGATAGAAGTCTCAGCTACCATCATTTTCAAGCAATGATAGCACTTAAATCGACGCTTTCTAAGGAGGATTCTGGTAGGCATACCAGTCGTTTCGAGGTAAGGAATCTTAGACGATTTTTGAAAAGTCATATTTCTTCATTTGATTTCCGCAATCAGGACAAGCTGGAGCATCGTAGTCCAGTTTAGCGATGATTCCTTTGTGGGTATCCTCGTTAACAATATCCATAATTTGGATATTAGGGTCTTTAATGTCTAGTAATTTTTGTGATAAAAATGTAATTGTTCCATATGAATCTTTCTAATGAGTTGTTTTGTCGCTTTTTCATTATAGGTCATATGGGACTTTTTTCATAGAAAAATAGGCTCCATAACATCCATAGGGGATTTACCCACTACAAAATATTATAGAGCCGATAATATGCGTTTTATCATAGACAGATCTATTTCATTTTCTACTATAGTTGATTGAAATAAGATATGAACAAAGAGGTTAGGAAAGTCAAATTAATTTTTAAAAATGTTTTAGAATCCATGACGTGCTACTCTAAGTTCAATCCACTATAAAATTAAGTTTTTGACTAGCCTCTGAATGATTACTGAAGATTAACCTTGTTTTTCAAGATGTAGTAGGTTCCGAGATAGAAAACTGCGATGAGGATTAGGTCTTTGAAGATTTCATAAGTAAGCATCATATTGTAATGGGTACCAAAGTTTAAGAAGAGATCACTGAATCCAAGGACAACATGAATGACAATATAGGCTAAAACTGCAAGAGCTGTACGGTATTCATTAAAGAGTTGTCCGATTGAGATTGCCAAGTAGATGCATAGTATGCCTGCTACAGTGCTGAGGATGAATGAAATCAGAGATAAGCTGATACTGTCTAGGTACTGTTGGAACAAGTCTTTAAAAGCAAGGAAATCAACAGAATTAGGCTCAATTATCACAAGAATGATATAAATGCTCAGAACCAATACTGCTGAACTGATCAGAGACCAAATGAAGGCCCCCAAGAGTTTGGCTAGGATAATCTGGTGTTCGGAAACTGGCAAGGTCAAAGTGAGATAACCTTGTCGGTCATAGACACTACCCTTTGAAGCGACGGATGATCAAAATCAAGGTTGAAATCCCAAGCGTAATCATCAAGCCACCAAATACGAGTGCTAGAAAAACAAGTAGAATAGGTTGACTTTCTTTGATGGGTAGATTGTTATAGGTCTTTGCTTGAATTCCGATAAGAGCAGAAAGTGCTAACACAGCACCATAGAGGGCTAAATACCATTTGTTAACATTTTTAAATTCATAACGAACTAAATTCCAAAACATAATAATCTCCTTTATCTAGGCTTTGAACTCATGACGGAAGAGTTGGTCGATAGACTCTCCAGACTCATAGCGAATATCATCAACATTTCCTTGACGGACGACTTTTTCCATCCTTTTAGGAAGATAATCTCATCCAAGATTGGCTCGATATCTGAAATCAAGTGAGTTGAAATCAAGACAGTCGAAGTTGGGAGAGTAGTTGTTAATGATGGTGTTCAAGATATAGTCACGAGCTGCTGGGGTCGACACCACCGATTGGGTTCATCAAGGACATATAGACGAGCATCACGACTCATGACAAGAATCAACTGAACCTTTTCTTTGTTCCCTTTTGAGAGTTTCTTGAAACGGCTATTTTCATCAATGCCAAGGTCACGAAGAAGACCTTGAGCACGTTCCAGATTAAAATCTTGGTAGAAGGTCTTGAAATAAGTGAGAGCTTCTTTGACCTTCATTTGCTCGTTTGAGATAGGTCGTATCAGGCAGATAAGAAACAATCGCTTTAGTTGCTGGGACTTGGTTCCATGCCATTGATGAGGATACGCCCTTCCTCTGGCTGTAGTGCCGTTGATTAGTTTAATCAAGGTTGTCTTTTCCAGAACCGTTTGGGCCAAGGAGGCCAACGATTTGTCCAGCTGGAATTTCAAGGGAAACATTTGTGAGAGCAGGGCTTGCTCCATAGGATTTTGACACATTTTCAAATGCTAACAAGGTCATAGTTTAAACTCCTTCAATATAATCTCTCAAAACAGTCGGTAGTTCTTCTTTTTCATAGCCAAATTCTACCATGCCTGTTACAAACTGTTGCAGCTGTTCTTCTGACAGTTGCTTACGGGATTGGAGGATCAAGTCCAAATCCTCTGTGACAAAGCGTCCAGATGTTCGCTTGGTATAAACGAAGCCTTCTCTTCCAAGTCCGATAGGGCGCGCTGGATGGTGTTGGGATTGACACCTGCCTCGCTAGCTAATTCTCTAACGGTTGGAAGCTGTTGATTGGGCTCGAGTTTATGGGAAATAATCTGCAATTTGATTTTCTCCATAATCTGCAAATAAATGGGTTTATTGTTATCAAATGTCCAAGACATCACGATCTCCTTTCTATTTACCTTTGTGTTAATTCAATAATACAACAAAACAAAAAACTTGTCAAGCCAAAAGGAGAATTATTTTGGGAATCTCTTAAAAAATGGTATAATGAAAAGAAAACGACAAGGAGGGAAAGGCATGCGTTGTCCAAAATGTGGCGCTACAAAATCAAGTGTGATCGATAGTCGCCAGGCTGAAGAAGGAAATACAATCAGAAGAAGACGTGAGTGTGAAGAGTGTCAGCATCGTTTTACAACCTATGAACGTGTTGAAGAGAGAACACTAGTTGTGGTCAAAAAAGATGGTACACGGGAACAATTTTCAAGAGATAAAATCTTTAACGGGATTATTCGTTCAGCCCAGAAACGTCCAGTGTCTAGTGATGAAATTGGCATGGTGGTCAATCGCATCGAACAAAAACTCCGTAGTCGCAATGAAAAATGAAATTCAGAGTGAGGTTATTGGTTCCTTTGGTTATGGAAGAGTTGGCAGAGCTAGATGAGATTACTTATGTACGTTTTTGCCAGTGTTTACTGTAGCTTTAAGGATGTGAGTGAGCTTGAGAGCCTACTCCAGCAGATCACACAATCCTCTAAAAAGAAAAAAAGGAAAAATAAAATGAAGCCAAATGACCGTTTTTTTCTTTTTGTAAAGAATAATCGGGTGTCGCAAGATACCTCATCAATGGTGCAGTGCTACCTCCCGATTATCGGTCAGGAGGCGCTGAGCCTCTATCTTTATGCTGTGACTTTTTGGGATGGTGGTCAAAAGAGCATCTCTTTGCAGCTATGCTCAATCATCTGAATTTTGGGATGGATAGTCTTTTAAAGGCTTTTTAAAAACTCTGACAGCCATGAAATTGGTGACCCTCTATCAGCAGGGGGAGACCTATAACTTGTTACTCCATTCTCCCTTATCAACTCAAGAATTTTTACAACATACAGTTTATCGGACCTTGTTAGAAAAAATGATTGGGGATAGTGCGGTTGCAGCCATGAGACAGGAAAGTGTTGAAGGGGAACCTATCTCGGTGGCCTTGAGTCAAATCTTTCCTCAGTTATCCGAGTCTGCGAGTCAAGAAACCTCTAGCAGTCAGCCTGCAGCAGATGATTTTGATTTGGAGCATTTTCCGTCAGCTCATGGCTCGTGATGGTCTTCGTTTTCAAGATGAGACTTCGGATGTTTTGGCCTTGTTTGCAATAGCAGACGAGCAGAAGTGGACCTGGTTTGAGACTTATCAAGTAGCCAAAGCGACAGCAGTGTCGCAAGTGATTTCTGTCAAACGCATCCGTGAAAAGATAGCGCAAAAGCCTGTGACTTCTGACTTTAGTCCCAAGGAAGCAACCATTATCCGAGAGGCTAAGAGAAAGACAGCCTTGCAGTTCCTTGCTGAAATCAAGCAGACCCGCAAGGGAAATATTACCCAGACTGAACGGGACCTGCTCCAGCAGATGGCAGCCTTGGGCTTGTTGGATGAAGTGATCAATGTTATCTTGCTCCTGACCTTTAATAAGGTTGATTCGGCCAATATCAATGAAAAATACGCCATGAAGGTGGCTAATGACTACGCCTATCAAAATATCCGTAGTGCCGAGGAGGCTGTCCTCCGTATTCGTGAACGTGGCCAAAAAGCAAAAACGCAAAAGCAGAATCAGACTGCCCCAGCAAAAACCAATGTGCCTAAATGGAGCAATCCTGAATATAAGAATGAAACCAGCGAAGAAACTCGCTTAGAACTAGAACGTAAGAAAAAAGAAATGTTAGCTCGATTAGAAAAAGGAGGAGACTAGATGGAAAGTGTCGGAGACGTACTCAAGCGTCAACCAAGCCGATTTCAGTATCAGGATTTGGTCCAGCAAATTGTGAAAGACCCTGATGTTGCGGCCTTTATCCAGAAAGAATCTCTCAGTCAGGAGGAGTTGAACCGTAGTATTTCCAAGTTTAACCAATACATCACTGAGAGAGATAAGTTCCTCCGAGGAGATACAGACTATATCGCGCGTGGCTACAAACCTATCCTAGTCATGAACCATGGCTATGCAGATGTTTCTTATGAAGAGACTCCGGAGCTAATCGCAGCAGAAAAAGAAGCGGCGATTAAAAACCGTCTCAAGCTAATCAATCTTCCAGCTAGTCTTAAAAAAGCTAGCCTAGCTCAAGTAGACTTGGATGATTTGGGGCGCTTGTCCGTTTTTGAAAAGCTCCTAGCCTTTGTGGAGCAATATCCAGCTATTCGAAAAGGTCTCTACTTATATGGAGACTTTGGTGTGGGTAAAAGTTTCATGGTGGCTGCCCTAGCCCATGATTTGTCAGAAAAACGTGATGTTTCATCAACGCTCCTCCACTATCCGAGCTTTGTCATCGATGTCAAAAATGCCATCGGTGATGGCAATGTTAAGACCTTGGTGGATGAGATTAAGCTTGCTGAAGTCTTGATTTTGGATGATATTGGTGCCGAGCAATCAACAGCTTGGGTGCGTGACGAGATCCTGCAGGTCATTCTCCAATATCGTATGCAGGAAGATTTACAGACCTTTTTCACCTCCAACTTTCAACTTTTGAAGATTTGGAGAAGCATTTTGCTAAAAGGGCAAAAAACGGAAATGACGAAACCTGGGAAGCTAGACGCGTCATGGAACGCATTCGTTATTTAGCAGAGGAAACAAGACTTGAAGGAGAAAACCGCCGATGACAGAAACAATCAAATTAATGAAAGGCTCACACTCAGTGCGTAGATTTAAAGAGCAAGAGATTCCCTCAAGAAGACTTTAAATGAGCATTTTGTCAGCAGGACAAATGGCTTCTTCTTGGAAAAAAATTTCCAATCGTATTCTGTCATTCTTGTCAGAAGTCAAGAAAAGAAGGATGCCTTATTTGAGTTAGTTCCTCAAGAAGCGATTCGCCAGTCTGCAGCCTTTTTACTTTTTGTTGGTGACCTAAACCGTGCAGAAAAAGGGGCTCGTCTCCATACGGATGTTTTCCAACCTCAAGGGGTGGAAGGACTCCTCATCACTTCAGTAGACGCTGCGCTTGCTGGGCAAAATACCTTGCTTTGCGGCAGAAAGCCCTAGGCTATGGCGGAGTGATTATCGGTTTGGTGCGTTACAAGTCTGTTGAATTAGCAGAATTGTTCAAGCTTCCTGACTATACCTATCCAGTCTTTGGGATTGCACTAGGTGTGCCAAATCAAAAGCATGATGTAAAACCAAGATTGCCACTAGAGAATGTTGTCTTTGAGGAAGAATACCAAGAACAGTCAACTGAGGCAATCGAAGCCTATGACCGTGTACAGACTGAATATGCAGGTAGCGTGCGACTACAACTTGGAGTCAACGTTTAGCAGAGCAATTCGGCAATCCAGAACCAAGCTCGACTCGAGAAAATCTTGAGCAGAAGAAGTTATTGTAGAAAGTGAGAAAACATGGCCTTACCAACTGTTGCCATTGTGGGACGTCCCAATGTTGGGAAATCAACCCTATTTAACCGTATCGCGGGAGAACGCATCTCAATCGTAGAAGATATTGAAGGTGTAACGCGAGATCGTATCTATGCCACAGGTGAGTGGCTCAATCGTTCTTTTAGTATGATTGATACTGGAGGGATCGATGATGTCGATGCGCCTTTCATGGAACAAATCAAGCACCAGGCAGAAATTGCCATGGAAGAAGCAGATGTTATCGTCTTTGTCGTGTCTGGTAAAGAAGGAATTACAGATGCGGACGAATACGTTGCCCGTAAACTTTATAAAACTCATAAACCAGTCATCCTAGCCGTTAACAAGGTTGACAATCCAGAGATGCGAAATGATATCTATGATTTCTATGCTCTTGGATTGGGCGAACCTCTACCAATCTCATCTGTTCACGGTATTGGGACAGGGGATGTGCTGGATGCTATCGTTGAAAACCTCCCACATGAAGTTGAAGAAGAAAATCCAGATGTTATTAAATTCAGCTTGATTGGTCGTCCAAATGTTGGAAAATCTAGCTTGATTAATGCCATTTTGGGAGAAGATCGCGTCATTGCCAGCCCTGTCGCTGGTACCACTCGTGATGCCATTGATACCCATTTTACAGATGCTGACGGCCAAGAGTTTACCATGATTGATACGGCTGGTATGCGTAAAGTCAGGTAAAGTCTATGAAAATACTGAGAAATACTCGGTCATGCGTGCTATGCGTGCTATTGACCGTTCAGATGTAGTTTTGATGGTCCTCAATGCCGAGGAAGGTATTCGTGAGTATGACAAGCGTATCGCTGGATTTGCCCATGAAGCTGGTAAAGGGATGATTATCGTGGTCAATAAGTGGGATACCTTGAAAAAGATAACCACACCATGAAAAAACTGGGAAGAGGATATCCGTGAGCAGTTCCAATACCTGCCTTACGCACCGATTATCTTTTGTATCAGCTTTGACCAAGCAACGTCTCCACAAAGTTGCCTGAGATGATCAAGCAAATCAGCGAGAGTCAAAATACACGTATTCCATCAGCTGTCTTGAATGATGTCATTATGGATGCTATCGCCATCAATCCAACACCGACAGACAAAGGGAAAACGCCTCAAGATTTTCTATGCGACTCAAGTGGCAACCAAACCACCAACCTTTTGTCATCTTTTGTCAACGAAGAAGAACTCATGCACTTTTCTTACTCATGTTTCTTGGAAAAATCAAATCCGCAAGGCCTTTTGTCTTTGAAGGAACACCGATTCATCTGATCGCAAGAAAACGGAAATAAAAAGCAGAATCTGGAAGGATATTTCCAGATTTTTTGCTATAATAAAATAAGGAAAGCGTTGGAGAGGTAAGGAGATGGAAAAACTATTAAAAATTCTTGATTTTTGGCACCCTACTTTTTACTTTTTTTCGTTGGCAAGGGAAGGTACAGCCAGGAAGTAAGTACTTTTCTGTCTTTTACTATTTTTTTATTGGTTTTATATGCCTCTAGCAGCCTTGTTTAGTCTAGTTTTCACTCTTTTTTTCGCTAGTCTTATTTAACTTTATTTTTACAAGAACCAAGTGATCTTGCTAGATGGATGATTTGGCTACTTTTTAGTCCTTTTATCCTTAGTCAATGACTGGAAAAATCTATGCTTGTCTAAAATTTATGAATAAGTTGCGATTGGAAAAAGAAGAAATCCAGTCTTCCTTGAAAGAAATAGGCAAGCTTTTACCTGATAGAAAATGATGGCAAATTTTTCATGGATAAACTAGCTAGAAACATTAATGAAGAAAAACTAGCCTCGGAATAGGAATTTTAAGGGAACTAATCATTGATGATTAGCCCTTTTTGCTCCTAAGGGAAAAACGGAATATTTCTTGAAAAAAATTGAGCAAATATGCTACAATAAAAAGAACATTCTAAAATATTCAGAATTTAAAGTAAGGAAAAAAATGGCAAATTTATTAAAATCAATCATCGAAAATGATAAAGGAGAGATTCGTCGTCTGGAGAAGATGGCTGATAAAGTCCTCAAATATGAAGATGAAATGGCTGCGTTAACAGACGAGCAATTGCAAAGCAAAAAAACAGAAGAATTCAAACAACGCTACCAAAATGGTGAGACTCTTGACCAACTTTTTGTATGAGGCGTTTGCTGTTGTACGCGAGGGAGCTAAGCGTGTTCTTGGTCTTTTCCCGTATAAGGTTCAGGTTATGGGGGGGATCGTTCTTCACCATGGTGACGTTCCTGAGATGCGTACTGGTGAGGGGAAAACCTTGACAGCGACGATGCCTGTATACCTCAATGCTCTTTCAGGTAAAGGGGTTCACGTAGTTACGGTCAATGAATACCTTTCTGAACGTGATGCGACTGAGATGGGTGAGTTGTACTCATGGCTTGGCTTATCAGTAGGGATCAACTTGGCGGCCAAATCTCCAATGGAGAAAAAAGAAGCCTATGAGTGTGATATCACTTACTCAACCAACTCAGAAATCGGATTTGACTACCTCCGTGATAACATGGTCGTTCGTGCGGAGAATATGGTTCAACGTCCACTCAACTACGCCTTGGTCGATGAGGTCGACTCAATCTTGATTGACGAAGCTCGTACTCCTTTGATCGTTTCAGGAGCCAATGCAGTTGAAACCAGCCAACTCTACCATATGGCTGACCATTTTGTGAAGTCTTTGGATAAGGATGACTATATCATTGATATTCAGTCTAAGACAATTGGTCTATCAGATTCAGGGATTGACAAGGCCGAAAAGCTACTTCAAATCTAAGCAACCTCTACGATATTGAAAAATGTTGCCTTGACTCACTTTATCGATAACGCCCTTCGTGCCAACTACATCATGCTTCTTGATATTGACTACGTGGTCAGCGAAGAGCAAGAAATCTTGATTGTCGACCAATTTACAGGTCGTACTATGGAAGGTCGTCGTTATTCTGATGGCTTGCACCAAGCGATTGAAGCTAAAGAAGGTGTGCCAATCCAAGATGAAACAAAGACTTCAGCCTCTATCACCTACCAAAACCTCTTCCGTATGTACAAGAAATTGTCAGGTATGACGGGTACAGGTAAGACTGAGGAAGAAGAATTCCGCGAAATCTACAATATTCGTGTTATTCCTATCCCAACAAACCGTCCGGTTCAACGTATTGACCATCCAGACGTACTTTATGCTAGTCTTGAAGCTAAATTTAAGGCTGTTGTCGAAGATGTAAAAGCTCGCTACCAAAAAGGTCAACCTGTCTTGGTTGGTACGGTTGCAGTTGAAACCAGTGACTACATTTCTAAAAAATTGGTAGCTGCAGGCGTTCCTCACGAAGTATTGAATGCCAAGAACCACTACAAAGAAGCTCAAATCATCATGAATGCTGGCCAACGTGGTGCAGTTACAATCGCGACCAACATGGCCGGTCGTGGTACCGACATCAAAGCTTGGTGAAGGGTGTTCGTGAACTTAGGTGGACTTTGTGTCATCGGTACAGAACGCCATGAAAGCCGTCGTATCGATAACCAGCTTCGTGGACGTTCAGGACGTCAAGGGGATCCAGGGTGAATCTCAATTCTACCTTTCTCTTGAAGATGATTTGATGAAACGCTTTTCGGTTCAGAACGCTTGAAGGGTGTCTTTGAACGCCTCAATATGTCTGACGAAGCGATCGAAATCTCGCATGTTGACCCGTCAGGTAGAAGCAGCACAAAAACGTGTTGAGGGAAACAACTACGATACTCGTAAACAAGTCCTTCAATACGATGATGTCATGCGTGAGCAACGTGAGATCATCTACGCACAACGCTACGATGTTATCACTGCTGATCGTGACCTTGGCTCCTGAGATTCATGCGATGATCAAACGCACGATTGGTCGTGTCGTTGATAGTCATGCGCGTGCAAAACAAGATGAAAAACTAGAAGCAATCTTTGAATTTTGCAAGATACAACTTACTTCCAGAAGATTCAATTTCACTTTCAGACCTAGAAGGTTTGTCAGACCAAGCAATCAAAGATGAACTATACCAACGTGCCTTGAAAGTCTACGATAGCCAAGTTGCTAAGCTTCGAGATGAGGAAGCCGTCAAAGAATTCCAAAAAGTCTTGATCTCTACGTGTTGTAGATAACAAGTGGACAGACCATATCGATGCTCTTGATCAGTTGCGTAATGCTGTTGGCCTCGTGGTTATGCTCAGAACAACCCAGTCGTTGAGTATCAAGCAGAAGGTTTCCGTATGTTTAATGATATGATTGGTTCCATTGAGTTTGATGTGACTCGTTTGATGATGAAAGCACAAATTCATGAACAAGAGCGTCCACAAGCAGAGCGTCATATCAGTACGACAGCGGCTCGTAATATTGCTGCACAACAGACTGAGCTTCCTGACGATTTGGATCTTAGTCAAGTTAAGCGTAATGACTTGTGTCCCATGTGGTTCTGGTAAGAAATTTAAAAACTGTCACGGTAAAACGACGTTAAGAATGAATGATTTTCAGGCGGATGCCCTAGTGAAAAGTGAATTTTCGCTTGGCGTCCGTTTGCTTTATAAGGAGGATGAATCATGGTATTTACAGCCAAAAGCCCTAAAATTAATATTGAAGAAGTTCGTAGTTTGTCTAAATTAGAAGGACAAGCACTTGCCAATAAACAACAACGCGATCAAGAACTTGAAGCGATTATTCGTGGCGAAGATCAACGCATTTTGTTGGTGATTGGTCCGTGTTCGTCTGACAATGAAGAAGCAGTTCTTGAGTATGCCAAGCGTTTGGCAAACTGCAAGAAGAAGTCAAAAGACCGCGTCTTTATGGTGATGCGCGTCTACACTGCTAAACCACGTACTAATGGTGATGGTTATAAGGGCTTGATTCACCAGCCAAATACCAAGGAAGCACCTAGCCTCATCAATGGGATCAAGGCGGTTCGTCATCTGCACTACCGTGTTATTTCTGAAACAGGAATGACCACAGCGGATGAGATGTTGTATCCCAGAGAACCTTCCTTTGGTAGATGATTTGATTTCTTATATGGCAGTTGGAGCTCGTTCGGTTGAAGACCAACAACACTGTTTTGTAGCTAGTGGAGCAGATTTTGCGACAGGTTTTTAAAAAATCCAACGTCTGGAAATCTCAATGTCATGTTCAATGGGTATTTATGCGGCTCAAAAATAAGCAAAGTTTCCTTTTCCTAGGGGAAAAGAAGTCGAAACGACTGGAAATCCTCTATCTCATGCTATTCTCCGTGGTGCCCTCAATGAATACGGGAAAAATATTCCGAAACTACTACTATGATAATTTGATGGATACCATTGCCCAGTATGAAAAAGATGGGCCTTGAAAAATCCATTTATCATCATCGATACCAACCATGATAACTCAGGTAAAAGCAGTATATGGATCAGATTCGTATCGTTCGTCAGACCTTGATTAACCGCGACTGGAATGAAAAGATTAAAAATATGTTCGTGGTTTCATGATTGAGTCTTATCTAGAAGACGGTCGTCAAAATGAACCAGAGGTCTTTGGGAAAATCTATCACCGATCCATGTCTAGGATGGGAAAAATACTGAGGCTCTTGTTCGCGAAATCTACCAAAGACTAGGAGAATAATATGGCATTTATTGAAAAAGGTCAAGAAATCGATATTGAAGCGATTAAGGCGGAAACACAGTTATCTGCAAAAGCCTTGCAACATAAGGAAAGCCGTGACCAGGAACTAGCAGACATCCTTTCAGGAAAGGATGACCGAATCTTGTTGGTCATTGGACCTTGTTCGTCTGACAATGAAGAAGCAGTTCTTGAGTATGCTCGCCGTTTGGCAGACTTGCAGAAGAAAGTTGCGGATAAGATTTTCATGGTCATGCGTGTTTACACAGCCAAGCCACGCACCAATGGAGATGGCTACAAGGGTTTGGTTCATCAGCCAGATACTTCTAAAGCACCAAGTTTGATTAATGGTTTGCAGGCTGTACGTCAGCTTCATTATCGTGTTATTACAGAAACTGGATTGACTACAGCAGATGAAATGCTTTATCCATCCAATCTAGTTTTAGTTGACGACTTGGTGAGCTACCATGCCGTGGGTGCGCGTTCAGTAGAAGACCAAGAACACCGTTTTGTAGCTTCAGGGATTGATGCACCAGTGGGGATGAAAAATCCAACCTCAGGAAATCTATCTGTTATGTTTAATGCCATCTATGCTGCACAAAACAAGCAAACATTTCTTTACCATGGACAAGAAGTTGAGACTTCAGGTAATCCCCTGGCCCACGTTATCCTTCGTGGAGCTATGAATGAATATGGGAAGAATGAACCAAACTTCTACTATGAAACTCTCTTAGATGCTATCGGCCGTTACGAGTCTATGGGGCTTGAAAATTCCCTTTTATCATGATTGATACTAACCATGATAATTCAGGGAAACAATATATGGAGCAAGTTCGAATTGTTCGTCAGGCTCTGCTCAACCGTGACTGGAATGAAAAGATCAAGAAAACAGTTCGAGGTTTCATGATTGAATCCTACTTGGCAGATGGTCGCCAAAATCAACCAGAAATCTTTGGTTGCTCTATTACAGACCCATGTCTAGGATGGGAAAATACAGTAGCTCTGGTAGAAGAAATCTATACTACCTTAACAAAAATAAGTGAAAAAGGATGGAGTTGGGGAATCTCAACTCTTTTGACGAAAAATGATAGTTGGACACGGAATCGATATTGAAGAATTAGCTTCTATACAAAAATGCAGTTAAAAAAAGAGAAGGCTTTTGCGCAGCGTGTTTTGACAGACAAGGAAATTGAAGCGCTTTTGCCAGTCTCAAAGGTCGTAGACAGATTGAGTATTTGGCTGGTCGTTGGTCAGCTAAAGAAGCTTTTTCAAAGGCTATGGGAACGGGTATTGAAAGTTGGGATTTCAGGATTTGGAAATTTTGAACAATGAGAGAGGTGCTCCTACTCAGCAAATCCCTCGTTTTCAGGAAAAAGTTTGGCTATCTATCAGCCATACAGATCAGTTTGTGACAGCTAGTGTTATTTTTGGAGGAAGATTATGAAAACTAGTCCACATAGACCAACCAAGGCCCTTATTCATCTAGAAGCTATCGCTACAATATCCAACAAATGGGAGCGCACATTCCCAAGATACCCTCAAATGGGCAGTTGTAAAAGCCAATGCCTATGGGCACGGAGCGGTTGCTGTTGCAACAGCTATCCAGGATGACGTTGATGGTTTTTGCGTTTCTAATATCGATGAAGCCATCGAACTCCGTCAAGCAGGCATTACTAAGAAAATTCTCATTTTGGGAGTATCTGAGGTTGAATCTTTTTCATTGGCCAAGGAGTATGCTATTACCTTGACAGTGGCAGGATTGGAATGGGTCCAGAAACTCATAGCCACAGAGTCAGACTTATCAGGTTTAACCATTCACCTTAAAATTGACTCAGGTATGGGACGAATTGGTTTTAGAAGTGCAAGCGAGGCGGCACAAGCTCAAACTTTACTCAAGGAGCATGGAGCAAATGTTGAGGGAATATTTACACATTTTGCAACTGCTGATGAAGAATCGGATAGCTACTTTAAGCAACAGTTAGAGTGTTTCAAGGAAATACTTGCTGGCTTGCAAGAAGTACCAGAATTGGTTCATGCTAGTAACTCCGCAACGACTCTATGGCATTCAGAAACTATTTTCAGTGCTGTTCGCATGGGAGATTCTATGTATGGTCTAATCCAAGTGGACAAGTTTTGAACTTGCCTTATGAACTAAAATCAGCCTTAACTTTGGAGTCAGCTATTGTTCATGTTAAAACAGTCCCAGCTGGGGCTTGTATGGGTTACGGAGCGACTTATCAGGCAGACGGTGAGCAAGTCATTGCAACGGTACCGATAGGTTATGCAGATGGTTGGACACGAGATATGCAGAATTTCTCAGTTCTGGTGGATGGACAATTGTGCCCCATCGTAGGACGTGTATCCATGGACCAAATCACCATTCGTTTGCCTAAGCTTTATCCATTGGGTACCAAGGTAACCTTGATTGGCTCAAACAGGGACAAGGAGATTACTGCAACAGACGTAGCAGTTTACCGAGGAACCATCAATTATGAGGTGGTTTGTCTCCTCAGTGATCGAATTCCGAGAGAATATTATTAAAAAACAGAAGGAAAGGAGAGGAGCATGAATTTACACCAATCCCTTGCATGTCTTGCCTGGCGTGGGACCAAAATCAGCAGAGAAATATGCCAAACTAGGAATCGAAAACCTGCAAGATCTCTTGCTCTACTTTCCTTTCCGTTATGAAGATTTTTAAGACCAAGCAGGTGCTAGAGCTAGAAGACGGTGAAAAGGCCGTTCTGTCTGGTCAGGTGGTAACGCCAGCTAGTGTTCAGTATTATGGATTTTAAGCGCAATCGTCTTCGCTTTAGCCTTAAACAGGGAGAAGTTGTGTTTGCGGTTAACTTCTTTAACCAACCCTACCTGGCTGACAAGATTGAGCTAGGAGCGACTCTAGCTGTCTTTGGAAAAGTGGGATCGTGCCAAGGCTAGTCTCACAGGGATGAAGGTTTTAGCCCAAGTGCAGGATGACCTTCAACCTGTCTATCGTCTTGCACAAGGAGTTAGTCAAGCAAGCCTTGTTAAGGTCATTAAAACCGCCTTTGATCAAGGACTGGACCTCTTGCTAGAAGAAAACATCCCCCAGTCCTTGCTCGATAAATACAAACTCATGTCTCGCTGTCAGGCTGTTCGTGCTATGCACTTTTCCTAAAGATTTGGCAGAATACAAAGCAGGCTCTCCGTCGAATCAAGTTTGAGGAGCTCTTTTATTTCCAAATGCAATTACAGACCCTCAAGTCTGAAAATAAGATTCACGGAAGTGGATTGGTCCTGAATTGGTCCCAGGAAAAACTAACTGCAGTAAAAGAGAAATTGCCTTTTTGCCTTAACCCAAGCCCAAGAAAAAGCCTGCAAGAAATTCTAACAGATATGAAGTCGGACCCATCACATGAATCGACTCTTACAAGGGGATGTTGGTAGTGGGAAGACAGTGGTTGCGGGGCTAGCGATGTACGCGGCTATAACGGCTGGTTATCAGGCAGCTCTAATGGTTCCGACAGAGATCCTTGCAGAGCAACATTTTGAAAGTTTAGAGAGTCTCTTTCCAGATTTGAAACTAGCCCTCCCTAACAGGGTTCACTGAAAGCTGCAGAAAAAACGCACGGTTTTGGAAACGATTGCTAAGGGCGAGGTTGATGTGATCGTCGGTACCCATGCTCTTATACAAGACGGCGTGGACTATGCCCGACTAGGTTTGATTATCATCGATGAGCAACACCGACTTTGGTGTAGGACAAAGGCGTATTTTACGGGAAAAAGGAGAAAATCCAGATGTCCTTATGATGACGGCGACTCCGATTCCACGGACCTTAGCCATCACAGCTTTTGGAGATATGGATGTTTCCATTATTGACCAGATGCCAGCAGGACGCAAAACCAATCGTAACACGCTGGATCAAGCATGAACAACTGCCCCAGGTCTTGACTTGGTTAGAGAGGAGATTCAGAAAGGCTCTCAAGCCTATGTCATTTCGCCCTTGATTGAAGAATCTGAAGCCCTGGATCTTAAAAATGCTATTGCTTTTATCGGAGGAATTGACGGCTCATTTTGCAGAAAAAGCAAAAGTTGCTCTCTTACACGGTAAGATGAAGAGTGATGAAAAAGACCGGATTATGCAGGAGTTCAAAGATAGAAAGACTGATATTCTGGTTTCGACAACGGTTATCGAGGTCGGGGTCAATGTTCCCAAATGCGACGGTTATGATTATCATGGATGCTGACCGTTTCGGACTCAGCCAGCTTCATCAGCTCAGAGGTCGTGTCGGTCGTGGGGAGAAGCAGTCCTATGCAGTTCTCGTTGCCAATCCTAAGACTGACTCTGGAAAAGGATCGCATGCGCATCATGACGGAAAACGACTAATGGATTTGTCCTTGCAGAAGAAGATTTGAAAATGCGTGGTTCGGGTGAGATTTTTGGAACCAGACAGTCAGGTCTACCAGAGTTTCAAGTGGCTGATATTATCGAGGACTTCCCAATACTTGAGGAAGCACGTAAGGTAGCTAGTTATATCAGTTCACTGTCTAACTGGCGAGAGGATCCAGAGTGGCATATGATTGCTCTAAATCTAGAGAAGAAAGAACATTTAGATTAAGCTTTCTCTAAGAAAATCTTAAGTTTGCTTTTAGGGTTATTATCTATACTAGAGTCATCAAAAAGAAACGAGGACTCTCACATGACTATTAAAAGTAAATTATCAAAAACATTTCAAAAGGAACAAGCACCTTCACCTAAATACTAGTAAAGAGGCTGAGCAAAAGACTAAATTTCAGCAGAAAAATCAAGTAAATCTTCCCACAATAAAAACGCATAGTATCAAGGTTTTTCAACAACTGATATTATGCGTTTTTGATTTCTAAAAGACTTTTTGCCCAGACTCTTTTTGTATGGAGATTCTAAGGTAAGGGATTTAGAAAAATGCTTATGTTCATTTGATTTACTGAATGTATAAACTTCAACATCACTTCAAACTAGGCCTTGGTCTTATCTGGGAATCTCCAAGCAGTGATGTTAGCAGCTTGTGGCTAGTTTCCTACGGGCTCTTTTAATTTTCATTGAGTTTCAGAACTTGCTTAGTTTTTTCTAAGGAAAATCTAAGTTTGCTTTTAGGGGTTATTGCCTATACTAGGTCATCAAAAAGAAACGAGGACTCTCACATGACAATGAAGATTAAAGTAAATTATCAAAAACCTTTCAAGAAGTAGTGGAAGCAGAAAAGGTTGCTACAAAATAGTAGTTATTAAGGGCGGTAGAGCCCTTTTTAAATACTTGCTTTAGGCGAAATATGTTAGACTTTTAGTATATAGAATCGGCAGAATCACGCTATACCAATTTTTACTCTTGACAAGTGAAAGAAACAAGTATATACTGTTTTTGCTGGTTCTATAAAAGAGGAATCAGACTATACCAATTTTAAGGAGAAAGCACAGCTTGCCTGTGTCGTATATATACTATGTGTGGAATTGTTGGTGTTGTTGGAAACACAAATGCAACTGATATTTTGATTCAAGGGCTTGAAAAGCTCGAATACCGTGGCTATGATTCTGCTGGGATTTTTGTCCTAGGTGGTGTTGAGAACCATTTGGTGAAGGCTGTTGGTCGTATCGCAGAATTGTCTGCCAAGACAGCTGGTGTTGAGGGAACAACTGGGATCGGACATACTCGTTGGGCTACTCACGGAAAACCAACGGAAGACAATGCTCACCCACATCGCTCTGAGACTGAACGTTTTGTTTTAGTGCACAATGGGGTGATTGAGAACTACCTTGAAATCAAGGAAGAGTACCTTGCAGGTCACCACTTTAAGGGGCAAACAGATACGGAAATCGCCGTTCATTTGATTGGAAAATTTGCGGAAGAAGACGGTTTGTCAGTTCTTGAAGCTTTCAAAAAAGCCCTTCATATCATCCGTGGTTCTTATGCTTTTGCCTTGGTTGACTCACAAGATCCTGAAGTCATCTACGTGGCTAAAAATAAATCACCACTTTTGATTGGTCTTGGGGAAGGCTATAACATGGTCTGCTCAGATGCGATGGCTATGATTCGTGAAACCAACCAATATATGGAAATTCATGACCAAGAGTTGGTCATCGTCAAGGCTGATAGTGTGAAGTTCAAGACTATGATGGTACAGTCGTGAACGTGCTAGCTATACTGCGGAACTTGACTTGTCAGATATCGGTAAGGGAACTTATCCTTACTACATGCTTAAGGAAATTGATGAGCAACCAACTGTTATGCGTAAACTCATCCAAGCCTACACAGATGAGGCTGGTCAAGTAGTGGTTGATCCTGCTATCATCAAGGCTGTTCAAGACGCAGACCGCATCTACATCCTTGCAGCTGGAACATCTTACCATGCAGGATTTGCTTCTAAGAAGATGCTGGAAGAATTGACAGATACACCAGTTGAACTTGGAATCTCATCTGAGTGGGGCTACGGTATGCCACTTCTCAGCAAGAAACCACTTTTCATCTTTATCAGCCAGTCTGGTGAAACAGCGGATAGCCGTCAGGTTTTAGTCAAGGCTAATGAAATGGGAATCCCAAGCTTGACAGTGACAAACGTCCCAGGTTCAACTCTTTCTCGTGAAGCCAACCATACCATGCTCCTTCATGCAGGTCCTGAAATTGCCGTAGCATCAACAAAGGCTTATACAGCCCAAATCGCAGCTCTCGCCTTCCTTGCAAAAGCAGTCGGTGAAGCAAATGGCAACGAAAAAGCCAAAACTTTTGATCTGGTTCATGAGTTGTCTATCGTAGCTCAGTCTATCGAATCAACTCTTTCTGAGAAAGAAAACATTGAAGCCAAGGTTCGTGAGCTTCTTGAAACAACTCGCAATGCCTTTTACATCGGGCGGGGTCAAGATTACTATGTAGCCATGGAAGCCAGTCTCAAACTCAAAGAAATTTCTTACATCCAGTGTGAAGGGTTTGCGGCAGGAGAACTTAAGCACGGGACTATTGCCTTGATTGAAGATGGAACCCCTGTTTTGGCCCTCTTGTCAGACCCAGTTCTTGCCAACCACACTCGTGGAAATATCCAAGAAGTGGCTGCCCGTGGCGCTAAGGTCCTTACCATTGCAGAAGAAAATGTTGCCAAAGATACAGACGATATTGTCCTTACGACCGTACATCCTTACCTCTCACCAATCTCAATGGTGGTACCAACGCAACTGGTCGCTTACTTTGCAACCCTACACTGTGGACTCGATGTGGACAAACCACGTAACCTTGCTAAGTCTGTAACGGTAGAATAAACCAAAAATTAAATTGATAAGCAAAAGTGAACAAAATAGTTTTCTGAAATCAGAATGCTGTCTTGTTCACTTTTTGTATACTTTAATGAAAAATCAATGACCAAACTAAGGTGATTAGGGTAGATATCTCACAGAATAGCTTTTGAGGTTGCTAGATAAGAGTGACGCAGTCAGTCCTCATTACACCAATTTGATATTGTAGAGAAAAACGGATCAAGACCTCAGTCAAGATAGTTCTAGCCTAGATTGAAGAGGATTGATTCACTCCTTTTTAGAATTCATGAGAAATAAATCTAAAATTAAATGTTATCCCAGTTTCTATTAAAACTAGAATTCTTTTGAAAGCTATGCTATGAAAGACTGGAAAGTTATAAAAACTCTAAGAGCTGGACGATAAGGATCCAACTCTTAGAGGAGTGAGTGTCATATTTTACTTGCGATACAAAACGATCGTATTGGTAGTAAGGATCAAAGGTTACATTGATTCCTAGTTTGCGAAGAACATTTTTGTCTTCGTCTGTTAGGATAATCGTAGAGTGAGCTTCGCTTCCTTTGAGATTTCGAGTTCTTTCATGGCACGATCTGCATCAGGATTCTGCATGGCTGTGATTGCAAGAGCGATGAGGATTTCATTTTGAGGGAGTCGAGGGTTACGGCTACCCAAGTGATTGATTTTTCAAACCTTGAATTGGTTTCACCACTTCTGGTTCAATTAATTTTGTTTCAGCATCAATGTTGGCGGACATCTTGATAGCATTGATCAAAGCAGCGGCTGTTGGACCAAAGAGTTCTGAGTTCTTACCAGTAACGATTTCACCAGAAGGTAACTCAAGTGCTAGAGCAGGTCCGCCTGTTTCTTCTGCTTTTTGACGTGCGGCAACAGCAACCTTTCGGTTAGCTGGTGTGATCCCTAGGTCATTCATGAGAAGCTCAATCTTCTTCACAGCAGTTTCTCCAACCTTCTCAGCTTTGAAGTCAAGAACTGTCTGGTAGTAGCGACGGATAATTTCCTGTTTAGATGCTTCAATGGCAGCGTCGTTATCAGTGATTGCAAAACCAACCATATTGACACCCATGTCAGTTGGAGATGCATAAGGAGACTCACCCAAGATACGTTCCAGCATACGCTTAAGAACAGGGAAAATTTCAATGTCGCGGTTGTAGTTGACTGTGGTTTCTCCATAAGTTTGGAGATGGAATGGGTCAATCATGTTGACATCATCTAGGTCTGCTGTAGCAGCTTCATAAGCCAAGTTGACTGGGTGATGAAGTGGGAGATTCCAAACTGGGAAGGTTTCAAATTTTGCATAACCAGACTTGATACCATTGATTTGGTCGTGGTACATGTTAGACATACAAGTTGCCAACTTACCTGAACCAGGCCCAGGAGCAGTCACGACAATCAAGTTACGACTAGTTTTGATATAGTCGTTTTTCCCCATACCTTCAGGAGAAATGATGTGGTCCATATCAGTTGGATACCCCTTGATAGGGTAGTGAAGATAAGAGTCGATACCATTTTTCTCTAATTGATTACGGAAGGCATCAGCTGCCGGTTGGCTCTGCATATTGAGTAATGACGACTGAACCAACAAAGATACCGAGTTCATTGAATTTATCGATCAGACGAAGAACTTCTTGATCATAAGAAATGCCCAAGTCACCACGTGCTTTTGAATGTTCGATGTTGCTAGCATTAATGGCAATCACAACCTCGACCTGTTCCTTCAACTCTTGCAAGAGCTTGATTTTGTTATCTGGTTCATATCCAGGAAGGACACGAGCAGCGTGGAAATCTTTCTAACATTTTGCCACCAAACTCCAAGTAGAGTTTGCCGTCAAATGGTTGATGCGCTCCAAGATATGGTCGCGTTGTAGATTCAAATATTGTTCAGAACTCAAAAGCTTGTTTTTCATTTTTTTACCTCTGAGCTCTATTATATAAAAAAATGGAAGATTAGAAACCAGAGAGTCGCAAAAGTGAGAAAAAGATAAAGCAAACGCTTGCATAAAATTGATAAAAAGGTCTATGATGGAGTAAAAGTCAATTTTAAAATAGAGGTAAAAAGGATGCAAGAAAAAAATGGTGGCACAATGCCGTTGTTTATCAGGTCTATCCAAAAAAGTTTTAAGGATAGCAATGGAGATGGGATTGGTGATTTGCCTGGGATTACCAGTAAGCTAGACTATCTAGCTAAGTTAGGGATCACAGCGATCTGGCTTTCTCCAGTCTATGATAGCCCCATGGATGACAATGGTTATGATATTGCCAATTATCAAGATATCGCGGCTATCTTTGGAACCATGGAAGATATGGATGAGCTGATTGCTGAGGCTAAAAAACGAGATATCCGAATCATTATGGATTTGGTGGTCAATCATACATCAGATGAGCATGCTTGGTTTATTGAAGCTATGAAAATCCTGATAGTCCTGAGCGAGACTACTATATCTGGCGTGATGAACCTAACGAATTGGAGTCAATTTTCAGTGGTTCTGCCTGGCAATACGATGAAAAGTCAGGTCAATATTACCTGCACTTTTTCAGCAAGAAGCAACCAGACCTCAACTGGGAAAATAAAGAACTACGCCAAAAAATCTATGAGATGATGAATTTCTGGATTGATAAAGGGATTGGTGGATTCCGTATGGACGTTATTGACATGATTGGGAAGATTCCTGATCAGAAGATTGTCAACAATGGTCCTATGCTTCATTCCTACCTCAAGGAAATGAATCAATCAACCTTTGGCGATAAAGAACTCTTGACAGTGGGGGAAACTTGGGGAGCAACACCAGAGATAGCAAAACTCTATTCAGATCCTAAAGGACAAGAACTGTCTATGGTCTTTCCAGTTTGAACATATCTGTCTTCAGTATCAGGAGGGCAAACCTAAGTGGCAGTACCAAAAAGAGCTAAATGTTGGGAAAGTTAAAAGAGATTTTTCAACAAATGGCAGACAGAGCTGGGAGTTGAAGATGGCTGGAATTCCCTCTTCTGGAATAACCATGACCTCCCTCGTATTGTTTCTATCTGGGGAAATGACCGAGAATACCGTGAAAAATCTACTAAAGCCTTTTGCGATTTTGCTTCATCTCATGAGAGGACACCTTATATCTACCAAGGGAGGAGATTGGGATGACCAATTTCCCATTTGAAACACTGGATCAAGTAGAGGATATTGAATCCCTCAACTATGCGCGTGAAGCTCTTGAAAAAGGTGTTTCGATGGAAGAAATCATGGACAGTATCCGTGTCATTGGACGAGACAATGCCCGTACCCCAATGCAGTGGGATGAGAGCAAAAATGCTGGTTTCTCAAATGGTCAACCTGCTTTGGCAGTCAATCCAAAACTATGCGAAGATAAATGTAAAGAAGCTTTAGCAAACCCAGATTCTATCTTCTATACTTATCAAAAAATTGGTAAAACATTCGTGAGGAAAATAGCTGGTTGGTTCGTGCTGACTTTGAATTGCTTTGATACGGCTGAAAAAGTCTTTGCTTATATCCGTAAAGATGGCGACCGTCGATTCCTAGTTGTGGCTAACTTGTCCAATGAAGAGCAAGAGTTTTGCAGTGAAGAGTCAGTCATAAAGCTCATCTTGATTGAAAATACCAGAAAAAAGCTTTTTAGATACACAGACCTTGGCTCCATGGGATGCCTTCTGTCGAACTAGCTGATTAAACCCATAAACTCAAGTGTCTCAAAGCTGCTTGAGTCTAAAATAAGTGTAAAAACTTTCATTTTGGTTTTAAGGTAAAATAAAACAGGTTGCAATTCAGGTGATGGTGGCATCCAGTGTTGCTTTGTGATATAATGAAATAAAAATGTTTAATAGAGGTGTAAGGTGGGGAGACGTTTAAAAGAAAAATAAAAACGAGCAAGTTTCAGCAAAAGTTTCAATATTATTTTGTTGTTCATATATATAGTGCTCACTTGTTTTTGCTGTTTTTAATATTCAGATATCATATCTTAGCCGTTAGTTATTTCAATCTTCTTCTAGCAGCTGTTATGGTGTTCATTGCGCTAGTAGCTTTATTTTTAATATCAAATAGAAAAGCTAAGAAGTTTACTTTAATCATGCTCTTGCTATCTATTGTAGCCAGCTCACTAGCTTTGGTTGGAGTTCATCAGTTCGTTAGTTTGGCCAATCATTTAAATGCGACATCCAACTATTCTAGTTACTCTATCAGTGTTGCAGTTTTGGAGGATAGTGAGATTGGTAATGTGTCCCAACTGTCCAGTGTGACAGCTCCGACAAAAACAGATGCGGAGAATATCAAAAAACTGCTTGATGATATTAAGACAAGTCAGAATAAAGACCTAAAGGTTGAGGATAGTTCTTCTTACCTTGCGGCTTATAAGAGTTTACTGGCTGGAGAGACCAAGGCAATTGTTTTGAATAGTGTCTTTGAAAATCTGATTGAACAAGAGTATCCGGATCATGCCAAAAAAATCAAGAAGATTTATACCAAAGAACTAACCAAGAGCGTTGAAGCGCCTAAGTCTTCTCAAAACAAGGCTTTTAATATCTATATTAGTGGGATTGACACATACGGACCGATTAGCTCCGTTTCTCGTTCGGATGTCAATATCATCATGACGGTTAATCAAGAAACCAAGAAAATTCTCTTGACAACGACCCCTCGTGATGCTTACGTGCCCATAGCTGATGGAGGCAATAACCAAAATGATAAATTGACCCATGCAGGTATTTATGGTGTGGATGCTTCGATTCATACTTTGGAAAATCTTTATGGAATTGACCTAAATTACTATGCACGACTCAACTTCACTTCCTTCTTGAAAGTAATTGATTTGCTAGGTGGGGTAGATGTTTATAACGATCAAGAGTTTACTGCGCATACTAATGGGAAACATTATGGAGTTGGGAACATCCATATGGATTCAGAACTAGCTCTAGGCTTTGTACGCGAGCGTTATTCATTAGCAAACGGTGATGGAGATCGTGGACGTAATCAACAAAAAGTTATTTCTGCTATTATTCAAAAACCAACTTCAGCAGAAGCTTTGAAGAATTTTGATGGCATTATGCAAAGCTTGCAAGATTCAGTGCAAACAAATATGCCACCTGAAACGATGGTTAGCTTAGTGAATGCCCAACTAGCAAGTGGAGGGAAATATACTGTTATCACTCGAGATCTAAAAGGGAACTGGTCGTATGGATCTCCTTCCTATGCCATGCCAGATAGCAGTCTCTATATGTTAGAAGTTGATCCAAACAGCCTAGAGACACTCAAAGTAGAAATCAAAGATATCATGGAAGGAAAATAAGATGATTGATATCCATTCACACATAGTTTTTGATGTAGATGATGGACCTAAGGATAAGGCAGAAAGTATAGCGCTTCTGAAGGAAGCTTATGCTCAAGGAGTTCGTACCATCGTTTCGACTTCCCATCGTCGAAAGGGGATGTTTGAAACACCAGAAGAGGACATATTAAGAAATTTTAAAGTTGTCAAGGAGTTGGCTAAAGAGGTTGCTCCTGATTTAACCATCTTGTATGGAGCAGAAATCTATTACAGCAGTGATGCTTTAAACAAATTAGAGAATCAGCAGATTCCACAACTAAATGGCACTCGCTATGCCTTGATCGAATTCAGTATGAACACCCCTTATCGTGAAATCCATAATGCATTAACCAATGTGCTCATGCTAGGGATAACTCCAGTAATAGCTCATATAGAGCGTTACGATGCTTTGGAAAATAACGAAAAAAGGGTTAAAGAGCTCATTAATATGGGTTGCTATACACAAGTCAATAGTTCAAGTATTCTTAAACCAAAAATTGTTTGGTGATACTTATAAATTCATGAAAAAACGTGCTCGCTATTTCTTGAGAGGACTTGGTTCATATAGTTGCTAGTGATATGCATAATCTAGATGCTCGCCCTCCTTATATGAAGGAAGCCTACGAAATAGTGAGTAAAAAGTATGGCCAAGATAAGGCTCGGGAACTCTTTATATTAAATCCCGAAAAAGTCATTAAAGATCAAATTATTTAGGAGTTATAATGAAAGAAAAAGATACTATTGAAATCAATGTTATTCAGTTGTTAAAGGCATTATGGAAAAAAAGAAAGCTGCCCATCCTTCTTGTAGCCATCGTAGCAGGAGCACTGCATTTGCATATAGTAGTTTTGTGGTGAAGCCTGAGTATAGAAGTACAACTCGGATCTATGTAGTTAATCGAAACCAAAGTGATAAAACAGGATTGACAAATCAAGATCTACAAGCAGGAGCGTACCTGGTTAAGGACTATCGTGAAATCATTCTTTCCCAAGATGTCCTAGAGAAAGTAGTTGCTGATCTTGAGCTTAAACATTAATGCGAAAATATTAGCTAAGAAGATTCAAGTAACGGTTCCTGCAGACACACGTATCGTATCTATTTCAGTTAGTGATTACAAACCTGACGAAGCAAGTCGGATTGCAAATGCACTTCGAGATGTTGCGGCGCAAAAGATTATTTCTGTAACCCATGTTTCTGACGTAACTACCTTGGAGGAAGCACGTCCAGCTACTGGACCATCCTCACCAAATATTCGTCGTAATACTATAATGGGAGTTGGAGCAGGTGCAGGATTAGTGATTGTAGTGGTCTTGTTGGTTGAACTATTTGATGATCGTGTCAAACGGCCAGAAGATATCGAAGATGTTATGAAAATTTCACTCCTTGGAGTCATTCCTGATATGGATAAATTAAAGTAAGGGAGAACTTATGGCGAAGTTAGAATTAACAAAACAAAAACTTGATTCTGCCAAAAAAGCAGAAGAATATTACAATGCTTTACGTACCAATATACAGTTGAGCGGAGATAACTTAAAGGTTATAACGATTTCCTCTGTTGAACCAAATGAAGGGAAATCGACAACTTCTACAAATATTGCCTTGGCTTTTTGCGCGAGCAGGGTACAAGACACTTTTGATTGATGCTGATATCCGAAATTCAGTTATGTCTGGAGTATTCAAGTCCAGAGAACGAATCACAGGTTTAACTGATTATCTAGCTGGGACACAAGATTTATCTCATGGCCTTTGTGAAACAAACATTGATGATTTGTTTATAATACAATCAGGGTCACCTTCTCCAAACCCAACAGCTCTTCTTCAAAGTGCCAATTTTGGCTTGATGATTGAAACCTTACGGAAATATTTTGATTATATTATTGTTGATACAGCCCCAATAGGAGTTGTGATTGATGCAGCAATTATTGTGCAAAAATGCGATGCTTCGATTTTTGGTTACAGAAGCTGGCGGAACAAAAAGAAGAGACATTCAAAAAGCTAAAGTTCAGCTAGAACAAACAGGGGTTCCGTTTTTGGGTGCGATTTTAAATAAATTTGATGTTAAACGAGAAAAATATGGATCTTATGGAACTTACGGTTCTTATGGTAAAAGAAAAAAATAAGATAGGGAGTTCAGTATGGAAGGAAGAGGCCTCTACAATATAACTCTGGCCCTCTTGCAGAGTATACTTGTTAGTTTATTAGCTTATGTACTGATTGCAATTTCAGAAACTGACATTGTTTTAAATACAGTATTTGTTCTGTTTTTTCTTCACTTTGTCGCCTTCTATATCAGTGGATACGGTAAGGATTTTTTTAAACGAGGCCAGTATGTTGAGTTAGTAGAAACAATTAAATATATTATCTTTTATGCTCTGCTGATTAGTTTTTCAAGTTTTTTCTTGAAAGAAAAGTTTGTAATTTCAAGGCGTGGGATGGTATACTTGCTTTCCTTGTACAGTGTCTTGAATTATCTACTCAGTTTCTTTGTGAAGAGATATTGGAGAATCTTCAAACATAATGTGAAGGGAAGTCGTAATATTTTATTGATTACGGCGATATCACGTACCGAAAAAGTATTGGATCGATTATTAACAGCTAATGATGTTCCAGGGAGAATCGTTGCAGTAAGCGTTTTAGACATGCCAGAGTTTACTCATGATAAGGTCGCCGTTGTGCCGAGGGAACAGTTGCTTTCTTATGCCACGCATGGAGTGGTGGATGAAGTTTTTGTCAATCTCCCAAGTGAGGACTATGATATCGAGACTGTTATTTCTCAGTTTGAAATAATGGGGATTGATGTAACAGTTAACCTAAATACTTTCGATAAAAGTTTAGGTCGAGATAAACAAATCCATGGGATGGCAGGTTTGAATGTGGTGACATTTTCTACAAACTTTTACAAGTCGAGCCATATGATTGCTAAACGCATTCTCGACATTTGTGGGAGCCATTGTTGGGATTGATCCTTTGTGGAATTGCTAGTCTATTTTTGGTTCCCTTGATTCGTAAAGATGGAGGACCTGCAATCTTTTCTCAAACTCGTATCGGGGAAAAAAATGGTCGACATTTTACCTTTTATAAATTTAGATCAATGTGTGTTGATGCAGAGCAGAGAAAAAAAGATTTTATGGGGCAGAACACGATGCAAGGTGGAATGTTTAAGATGGACGATGATCCTCGTGTTACAAAAATTGGTCGTTTTATTCGTAAAACCAGTTTAGATGAGTTACCCCAGTTTTGGAATGTCTTTATAGGAGATATGAGTCTGGTCGGCACACGCCCACCAACTGTAGATGAGTATGAAACAGTACACCTGAGCAAAAACGTCGTCTCAGCTTTTAAACCTGGTATTACAGGCTTGTGGCAAATTAGTGGCCGAAGTAAAATAACCGATTTTGACGATGTTGTAAAACTAGATGTGGCTTATATTGATAATTGGACAATCTGGAAAGATATTGAAATTTTGTTGAAAACTGTAAAAGTTGTATTGATGAGAGATGGAGCGAAGGAGAAATGAAAGTATGTTTAGTTGGATCCAGTGGAGGTCATTTGACACATTTGTATCTATTGAAACCTTTCTGGAAAAGATAAAAGCAAGATTTTGCAGGTTACTTTTTGATAAAGAAGATGCTCAGAGCATACTCTCTGATGAAGTTGTTTATCCCTGTTATTATCCAAACCAATCGTAATATAAAAATTTAATAAGAAATACTTTTCTTGCCTATAAAATATTAAAAAGAGAGACCAAATGTCATTATCTCATCTGGTGCTGCTGTTGCAGTCCCTTTTTATCTAGGGAAAATATTTGGTGGTAAGACGGTTTATATTGAAGTTTTTGACTGTATAGATGCGCCAACCGTCACAGGAAAAATTAGTATATCCAGTAGCAGATAGGTTCATAGTTCAGTGGGAGGAAATGAAAAGTTTATCCAAAAAGCAATCAACCTTGGAGGAATATTCTAATGATTTTTGTAACGTGGGTACTCACGAACAACAATTTGACCGCTTGCTCAAAGAAGTTGATCGTCTAGAAACCTTATTCAAGATGAAGTATTTATTCAAACAGGATATTCCAATTATGTTCCGAAATATTGCAAGTGGGAAAAGATTATTTCTTTTGAAAAATGAATCAATTAATGAAGCATCTGATATTATCATATACTCATGGTGGACCAGCAACGTTTATGGGAGTTATTGCACAAGGTAAAGTTCCAATAGTTGTTCCGAGACAAAAATTTGGAGAGCATGTGAATGATCATCAGATGGATTTTTGTTGAGAAAGTATTAAATATCTATAATTTAACAGTCATTACGAATATAAATGATCTTATGGCATGTATTTCAAAAACAAATGAACAACAAAGTACAGATTTGAAAACTAATAATAACCTATTTATGGAAAAACTTTATAGATATGATTGACGATTTAATGGGACAAGCTATGTTAAGGACGAATAAGTTTATAAATATTTGTATCAAGTTGCTATTCATATATTCGTTATGTAGTGAGTTAATATATTCCTATTTTCCTTCATCACTATTGTTTTCGATACCAAATTTATTGCTATTAGTATCGGTTTTATTTGTTATATTTGATTCCTATTCTTCGGGTAAGATTAAAATTAAAAATCCTCATGTCAGTATAGTCTTTTTATTTTATTAATACTATTTTTATTAATTAGTTTTTAGTTAGAAATCTCAATGCACATGATTTCGTTGCAAGAATAAGATATATCCTAGGAGCATTTCTAGTTTATTACATGACGAACAGTTATTTAGACGACAGAACTTTTTCATCTATAATTGATACTGCTTTACGTTGTGCAGATATTTAATTTATTGTTAGTTTTTATACCAACATTTAGTATTACATTTACATCCTGATTTTACCAATGGTATTTTTGGTTTTACTAATTATACAAATGAAATTCAAGGATTCTATTGTTTAGCTCTAAGTATTTTATCTATTGTTTATTATCTAGATGGCAAATGGGGGCGGTGAAGTCGTTATTATTGATTGCTATTTCCTGTATAATATGTGCACTGGCAGAAATAAAGATTTTTCGTTATTTTTATACTCTCTATTTTCCTAATTTTCATTTTTCAAAAGTCGAAAACAGTTAGAAAGACACGTATAATTAGTGCAACCGCAGGAATATCTCTTCTTTTTGGTTGCCTACAAAATTATTGAAATGGTTTTTGCCTGATAATTTGTATACTTTTTAATGTTACAAAGGCATTATCCTATGAAAATCGAACAGAATTTGCGGGACAAACCAATACTATTTCCTTCTTATGGGATAATTTATTCTATCATGATTATGTTAGTACCATATTTGGAAAAGGTTTGGGGTCATACTCTGTTAATTATATCTATGAACTGGGGAAAATGCTTGCAGATGGTGGTTTTTATTTCTGTAGTCCTTCTTTATTTATTCTTGTTATCATTATTTATAAGAGGAACTTTACTAGAGATAAAGATATGCAATGTGAAAGATTGATTGTATCAATAATAGCTTTTTGTAGTGATGATGAGCATTGTTGTGTGGAATTGTACGTTTACAAGGGTCTACATATATTGTGTTTTTCTCTTTCTTGGATTAGGTAATGTTGCTTATAAATCTACTAATTCAATCAGAGGAGATTTAGATGAAAATTGAAGTATCAGTGGTGATACCAGTATACAATGCTGAAAAACTATTAAAAATTGTGTTGATAGTGCCCTAAAGCAAAATTTAGAATCTCTTGAAGTGATTTTGGTGAATGATGGGTCTAATGACTCTACAGCAGAGATTTTGAACCAGTACGACAGTAATTCAAAGGTTAAGATTTTTCATCAACTTAATAAAGGAGTATCAGCTGCTAGAAATAAGGGGTTATCTTATGCAAGTGGAGAGTATGTATTTTTCCTAGATTCAGATGATGTTTTAGATGATGGTATGCTTTATAAAATGTATCATTTTGCTAAAAATAAAATTGATCTTTTTATCTTGTTGGCATAAAGAGCCTGCTACAACTCAATACGGTGGTAACGAGAATAAGTCAGCTTCATTTATTGCACGTACAAGAGAAGAAATAGGTGCTCATTTTGTTGATATCTTTCCGAGAAGCGTTTGGCTAGAATTGTTTCTTCGTAAAATAATTGAAGAAAATAATATTGTTTTCCTACTGCGATGTCGCTAGGAGAAGATATGTCATTTGTGTATCAATACTTAATGGTTTCTAATAGTATTGGAGTTATTGATGGGGTTTATTATAATATTCAAAATGTAAAATCCGCAGTCGTTATCCAAGCGTTATGTGAATAATATTGAAAATTCCTTGTTGATTCAGAACCAGTTGTGGAATCAACTATTGGAAGTTTATCCTAAAAATTGAGGAGAACTACTACAAAGCAACATATGGATTTTTAGATTTTACCTTGCTAGCTTGTATGTAAATAATTTATTTAAATTTGATTCTCGTATTCACCAAAAGAAAAACTAGACCAAATTACCCAACAATTAAAAATATAGATTATTTTAGATGAAAAAGTCAGCAAGAAAAGATGCCTAAAATGTAAATGAGATGATTGTTTTTATTTGCTAAAATTGAAAAATTCCGTGTTGATTTATTCTTTTTATTCGTTCAAAGAGTGGATGAAGAGAAGAAGATTTAAAAATGAAGGATAAATAAATTATGGAAGATTTGGTAAGCATTGTTGTTCCAGTCTATAACGTGGAAAAATATTTAACAAAATCAATAGAAAGTATTTAAATCAGACTTATAAAAATATAGAGATTTTATTGGTTGATGATGGAAGTACAGATAATAGTGGAAAAATTTGTGATTCATTTAGTACAAGTTGATCCTAGAATAAGAGTATTCCACAAAAGAAAATGGTGGTTTATCAGATGCTCGGAATTTTTGGGATTAGCAAATGGAAGGTCAATATGTAGCATTTATTGATAGCGATGATTACATATCTAAGGACTATGTCTGGAAGTTGTATTCTTCTATAAAAATAATGATTCCGAGGTATCGATTTGTTCTTTTCGTTAGTTGATGAAAAAGGGAAAAATAAAAAGATGAGCTATTAGATTCGGAGAAGTATGCTTGTCCGGTAAACAAATATTAGAAAAAGTATTAACAGCAGATGGCTATCGTTATGTGGTTGCGTGGAATAAGCTTTTATCGATCAACTTTATTTGAAAAGTTTCAATTTAAAAAGGCATGTTATATGAAGATGAATTCTTAATTATCTCTTTTTGGGAATGCCGAAAAAGTATCAATTGTAGAGAATCCATTATATTTATATGTTCAACGAGAAGGAAGTATAGTCCAAAAGTAATATGACTTTAGAGAAATTAAAAATGAAAGATGAGATGCATACTCACGTATTGAGTTTTATTCAGAAAGGGGCATTCTTTTTACACAAAAAGCATGTCAACAGTATTGCAATTGGATTGTTACAACAGCTACCAATCATAGTAATGTTTTTAGATGCCAGTTTTTCAAAGTATTTACAACGACAGTTTAGAAAAGCTTACTAAATATCACAAAACAATGATATTAGACTAATTGTGCAGAATATTCTAGGATTTATAGATATTCGTTTAGCAGCTTATGTAAAAATCAAAAGTAATGTAGAATATAGGAAACATAATGATAGAAAAATTTTTAGATTCTATTAAAAATCATTCTTTTTATAGTAAATTGAAAAATAAAATTCATAGAATTATTCCACTATATATTATAAAGAGTCAAAATATAGCTTTTTCAACAAGATATTGATATATCATACAGGAAACTAAAGCGGCAATTTAACTATATTTCGTTGACTGAAAACGAACTTAAATCAGATATGAACTTTTCAAATAAGGTTTGGATTTGTTTGGCTTCAAGAGAGAAAGATGCCCCAAAGTTAATTCAAACATGTATTCAATCAATGAAGAATCAACTTCAGGGAGAGAAGTAATCGTGATTGACAGAAGAAAATATCAGCGACTATACGGAAATCCTGATTATATCATTGATAAATATAAGAAAAGGGTGGATTTCTCGTGCGCACTATTCTGATATTCTTCGAGTTGAACTTCTATGTCGTCATGGTGATTATGGGTGGATGCAACTGTGTTTGAATACTGGAGGAGATTTCACAAATCTTGAATTACCCCTTTTTGTATATAAATCGTTAGATTTATCTCGAAGGATTCCCAAGCCATTGTTGCATCAAGTTGGTTAATTTGTCATTTTAGTAACCATCCTATATTACTGTATACGAGAAAACTTCTCTGGGAGTATTGGAGGAAATAATAGTTTATGTAATTATTTTTATTTCACATATTCTTTACAATTGCTACGGAACATTATCCAGCAGAATGGAGTGCTGTCCCCTACCTTTAATAATCATTCTCCTCATACACTTCACTTTGAGTTAAATAATCAATTTTTCGGAAAAACGATGGGAACAAATAAAAATATATCAGTGTTTCATAAATTAAACCATCACTTGATTATTCTAGTGGTGTGGATACCTTTTATAAGTTTATAATTTCTTCGAAAGTTGAGACAAATGAGTAATAAGATCAGTAAAAATTTAGCTTATAATATGGGATATCAGTTGATTGGTATTGTTGTTCCTTTAATAACTTCTCCTACTTATCACGAGTATTAGGTGCTGAAAATCTAGGGTATTCATTCTCTTTTTACGATGTCAGTTGCACTTTTACTTTTATGATGTTTATGCTCCTGGAATTGCAAATTACGGAAATAGAACAATTGCGACTGTTAAACGAGAAGGTGAAGATACCCTGTCAAAAACATTTTGGAGTATCTATTCTATCCAGTTGATAATGTCTATTCTGGTAACTATAACTTATATTGCTTATCTATGAGGCAGTACATTACAAGGTTATTGCAATATTACAACTCTTTTTATTGTTATCAAATGCTGTTGATATTACTTGTTTTTCTATGGATTAGAAAATTTTAAACAAATCGTTTTTAGGAATACATTAGTTAAACTTTTAGGATTATTTTTAATTTTTATGTGCACGTCAAAGTACAGATCTGTGGAAGTATACATTTATAAATAGCGCAGTAACTTTAGTTGGTCAACTCTTACTATGGGGACAATTAAAAGGAATATTGTCTTGGAAAAGATTCAATTAAAGGAATTATTACCTCATATCAAACCAATTTTAATTCTTTTTATTCCTGTACCAGCTAATAGTATTTTTACTAATATGGATAAATATATGCTTGGTTTAATGGTTGACGTAAAAGCAGGTTGGATTTTTATGACAATGCAGGTAGAATTATTGAAATTCCTAAAGCTTTGATTGCGGCCTTAGGGGCTGTTATGCTGTTGAGAACTTCCTATTTACTAGCAGAAGGACAAGAAGAAAAGAGTAAATACTACATAGAGGTAACAATTTTATACGTGATGATTATTTCTAGTGTATTGATGTTTGGACTAATATCGGTATCTGATATTTTTCCATTATATTTTTGGGGTAAAGAGTTTCTTGAATCAGGAAGATTGATTGCTGCTATGTCTCCGGCTTTTGTCTTTTTCTGTTTTAGGAAATATCATTAGAACTCAGTATTTTGATTCCTAGAGCTAAGGATAAAGATTATGTAGTGTCTCTAATCGCGGGGAGCTGTTGTTAATCTAGTGTTAAACTGTTTTTTTATAAAACCTTTTGGTGCTATGGGAGCAACAGTTAGTACAGTGTTGGCAGAATTTGTGTTATCTGGAATGCAGTTTTTGGTCGGTGAGAAGAGACTTAAATTTAAAAAGATATTTGAAAAACTGGTTTGATATTCTACCTATTTGGTCTGATTATGTACCTGGTTATTATAGCGCTTAAAAACTCATTTACCCTATAATATAATGAGTCTTATTTTACTCATAGCTTTGGGCGGATTCATATATGTTGTTTTCAGTTGTAGCTATATTTTAATGTCAAGAAACTTACATTTTAAGTTATTGAGGAAAAATATCAAACGAAAGATTGGATATGAAAAGATATTATAAATTATTATTAAAAAGATTAATGTTTTACCCATTTAGTTGGCTACCTCTAAATAAAAGAAAGCATGTATTTGATAACTTTGGTGGTCGAGGGTATGGGGACAATCCCAAGTATATTGCTGATGAACTATTAAAAGCAGGATAAGAATCTTGATATAGTTTGGTTAACAAAGGATATGAGTATTTCTGTCCTGATGGGGTTAGAAAGGTACGATATGGAAGTTGGAGAGCTTTTTGGGAGTGGAGTACAGCTAAAATTTGGGTTGATAATATCAGAAATTCTGATCGTCCCTGGAAAAGAAAAAGCAAATCTACTTACAGACATGGCATGGTTCTTATGGAGTGAAACTAGTTGAAAAGGACGTAGAATCAACACTTTTCAACATCCTATCTCGTAATGGCAAAAATATGATGGTAGGATATCTGATGGAATCATTTCTAGTTGCCAATTGCAAACAGAACAGTTTAAAAGATCATTTTGGCTAGATGATAATGTTGAAGTTTTTGGAATATGGTTTACCAAGAAATGATGATTTTTCCATAGTGAGAAAATAACCCACATAAATCAAATCGTTAGAGATAGATATAGTATCTCTTTAGATGAACTAGTCGTTTTATATATGCCTACTTTTTAGGGATGATGGATCAACAAAAAGCGTATAATCTCGATTATGATAAGATAATCAATTCGTTTCAAAAATTCTATAATAAAAAGTTAGAGTGTTGATTCGTTTTTCATCCAAATGTTGGTAATACATTCTTTAAAAATGATGATGAAAGATTGATTAATCTGACAGACTATCCGGATCCGCAGGATTTGATGTTTGCAGCTGATATTATGATTTCAGACTATTCATCAGCACCGACCGATTTTCATGCTTTTTAAATAGAGTCGTATTTTTGTATATGCCGGATTATGAGGGTATACAAAAATTAAGACCTCTAAATCAGGATTTTAATAATCTTCCATTTATTAAATGTTATACAAATCTTGAATTAGTTGAACAAATTTCTAGATTTTCAAAATTGATTATTATAAATGTGCCAATGATTATAAGTTAAAGAATAGACAATTTGATGACGGGAATGCTGCAAGGAAGAGTGCAGAGTGGATAGTGAATCAATTATAAAGAATTTAAAAATGAGAAATATGGTATGCCAAAAGTACGATTACTAAAATTTTTGATTTGCTCTATTACTGGAATATTAATTTATTAAAAAGTAAAGCAATTAGGGCGATTATTTAATTGTTGTTGTTTCAAGTGATGAGTTCAACTTAGAAGAAAAGAATAAAGTATGTTACTTTAATTATGAACATAGAAAAATCTAGTAGAGGCGATAAGATATGTTGATTTAGTAATCCCTGAAACAAGCTGGGAACAGAAAAGAACAGATGTCAAAGAGTACCACATTGATACGTTTGTAATGGGTGATGATTGGAAAGGTAAATTTGATTATCTTAAAGAAGAGGGTGTTGAAGTAGTCTATTTGCCCAGAACGAAAAGAAATTTCAACAACTAAAATTAAAGAGGATTTAGCAGACTAAATATAGAGTGAAAAATGTTGCATTTATATTTTTAATAATTTATTATAGAGAGCACCTTGAGTCTAGGGTTTTTGCGTTTTTAGGTGGAGGAAGATGGAGACTAAAGAGAATAAAGTAATGGATAATACCACTTTACATGCTATTAAAAACATTAGCCTGTTTTAGTGTGGTTGCTATACATATATGGCTACCAGGAAAAATTGGAGCTGTTTATCAGATAATTGCACGATTTTGCAGTACCGATGTGATTTCTGGTTTTTACTCATATAATATTTCAAAGTCTAAAATACAGCAAAAGAATAAAAAAAGATATTTAGATTAGCATTAATAAGTACATTATTTTATGCAGCTATTTTTATCTATACATTGTGGAAAGAAAAATAATTTGTAATTTCTTTTTCAGACTTTTTAGTTTTACGAATATCATAAGGTTTATATTTTTTTAATAGAATATCAGATTTAATAGGTTCTCTGGCTACACCACTTTGGTATCTATATGCCATACTATATATCTATATTTACCTTTATTTTTCTAACAAGAGATTACTGTTTAGGAAACAAGTGATTGCTATACTTTTGCTACTTGCTTTTTATAATAGAATTCATGATTAATGATTCAATTTTTTACAGAAATTTTTATTTATGGGAATACCGTTCTTTGGAATAGGGATTTTTGGCACAGATAAAAAAAGAAGATCATTAGTTGTCGAGTGATAAATAAATTATTAATCTTGGGAATGATTATATATCCAATGCTAGTATTTTTGAGTATTACAGTTTAGGTAATTCTTTTGAACTTTATATAGTTCTGTGCTTGTTTCAATAGTATTGATGTTATTCTCAATAAAATTACCTAATGCGATTGATATTGAGATATTGAACGAAATTGAGGAAATATACAACTTTTATTTATATTATACACCAGTTTGTTATTTTATTATTTACAATGTTAGTATCTAAATTTTATATTTTTCAAATTTGGAACCCTTTTAGTCTTTTTGATATGCTATGGTCTTGGGGGTAATATTTCAATTCATCAAAAAACAGAGTTAATAGGTTAGTCATTACTATAAAAGTTATTATCAACAATTGTTAAATTTGCTACGGCATTTGATAGGAATAATAAATTTTATGTGCTAAAAACTTGTTTCAAACTTCTATATTATCCGAACTGCCTGGGTTTTTGAAATTACGGCAAGAATTTCGTTTTTACCATGCAAAATCTTGCTAAAACTCATAAGACATTGACAGTTGTAAATGATCAACATGGTCGACCAACCTGGACGCGTACCTTGGCCGAGTTCATGACCTACCTAGCTGAAAACCGCAAGGAATTTGGTTATTATCATTTGTCAAATGATGCGACAGAAGATACAACATGGTATGACTTTTGCAGTTGAAATTTTTGAAAGATACAGATGTCGAAGTCAAGCCAGTAGACTCAAGCCAATTTCCTGCCAAAAGCTAAACGTCCCCTAAACTCAACGATGAGTCTGGCCAAAGCCAAAGCTACAGGATTTGTCATTCCAACTTGGCAAGATGCCTTGAAAAGAATTTTTATAAACAAGAAGTATAGCCTACTGGAGGCAAAAATGGTTACACAAAGGGAGAGAAGAGATTCTCTTTCTTTTTGTTTCCTCACCTCTGCAATCGTCGGATAATTATAAAAAATTTCAAGAAAAAGCTTGGTTAAATGTTAGAAAATCCGAGCACGAATGTATTTTTTGTGTTATAATATTCTGTGAATAGCTATGCCTTCATATAGCTATTAAAAATAGAAGTGTGAAACTTGGAAGATAGAGAGGACTCAGTGTAATGACTAGGAATGGTTTTTTTACAGGCTTAGATATCGGAACTAGCTCTATTAAAGTGCTGGTTGCAGAGCTTGTAAATGGTGAAGTAAATGTAATTGGCGTAAGTAATGCCAAAAGTAAAGGTGTCAAAGATGGGATTATCGTTGACATCGAAGCAGCAGCGACTGCTATTAAGTCTGCAATTTCTCAAGCAGAAGAAAAGGCAGGAATTTCAATTAAGTCTGTAAACGTTGGTTTGCCAGCTAATTTGTTGCAAGTTGAACCAACTCAAGGTATGATTCCAGTGACATCAGACACCAAGGAAATTACGGATCAAGATGTCGAAAATGTTGTCAAATCAGCCTTGACTAAAAGTATGACTCCTGATCGTGAAGTCATCACCTTTATTCCAGAGGAATTTGTCGTAGATGGATTCCAAGGAATTCGTGATCCTCGCGGGATGATGGGTGTGCGTTTGGAAAATGCATGGTCTCTTGTACACTGGCCCACGTACGATTCTCCATAATCTTCGTAAAACTGTAGAGCGTGTAGGCATTCAAGTCGATAACGTGATTATTTCACCTCTTGCAATGGTTCACTCTATCTTGAACGAAAGGTGAGCGTGAGTTTGGTGCGACTGTTATCGACATGGGTGGTGGCCAAACGACTGTTGCTACTATTCGCAACCAAGAACTTCAATATACAAATGTCAACCAAGAGGGTGGCGATTATGTCACAAAGAACATTTCTAAAGTTCTCAAGACTTCTAAGAAAATTGCAGAAGGTCTAAAACTGAACTACGGGGAAGCTTATCCACCGTTAGCTAGCAAGGAAACTTTCCAAGTTGAAGTGATCGGTGAGGTTGAACCAGTTGAAGTGACTGAGGAATACTTGGCTGAGATTATTTCAGCAAGACTTAAGCACATTTTTGAGCAAATTAAGCAAGAGTTAGAAAGACGTCACCTATTAGACTTGCCAGGAGGTATTGTCTTGATTGGTGGGAATGCCCTTCTTCCAGGTGTCGTTGAATTGGCCCAGGAAGTATTTGGAGTCCGTGTTAAGTTATTCGTACCAAATCAAGTTGGGATTCGCAATCCTGCTTTTGCCCATGTCATTAGCTTGTCAGAATTCGCTGGAAGCCTTACTGAAGTGAATGTTCTAGCTCAGCGAGCAATTCGAGGCGACCAGAGTTTACGCCACCAACCGATTGATTTTAGAAGTTCAGCTCAACCAGTTTCACCTGTTTCTCCACGACCAGTATCTAATACAGTGACAACTTCTGAGCCTGAAACAACTCAATCTGTTGAACCAGTAGCTCCTCTTCAATCAGAAGAAAAGAGCAAGGGTAAATTAACGGATCGTTTCCGTAGCTTGATTGGAAGCATGTTTGACGAATAAAATAGAGGAATATAAATATGACATTTTCATTTGATACAGCAGCTGCACAAGGTGCAGTCATAAAGCAATCGGTGTCGGCGGTGGTGGTGGAAATGCCATCAACCGTATGGTTGACGAAGGCGTTTCTGGCGTTGAATTTATCGCAGCTAACACAGATGTGCAAGCTTTGAGCAGTACAAAAGCTGAGACAGTTATCCAGCTCGGTCCTAAATTGACTCGCGGACTTGGTGCAGGAGGTCAACCTGAAGTTGGTCGTAAAGCTGCGGAAGAAAGCGAAGAAGTATTGACAGAAGCAATCAGCGGTGCTGATATGGTCTTCATCACTGCTGGTATGGGTGGAGGTTCTGGTACAGGTGCTGCACCAGTTATCGCTCGTATTGCAAAAAGTCTTGGAGCTTTGACAGTAGGTGTTGTCACTCGTCCATTTGGCTTTGAAGGAAGTAAACGTGGACAATTTGCCATTGAAGGGATCAACGAACTTCGTGAGCATGTTGATACACTTTTTGATTATCTCAAACAATAACTTGCTAGAAATCGTCGACAAGAAAACTCCACTTCTTGAAGCATTGAGTGAAGCAGACAACGTTCTTCGTCAAGGTGTACAAGGGATTACAGATTTGATCACAAATCCTGGTTTGATCAACTTGGACTTTGCAGACGTTAAGACTGTTATGGCTGACAAAGGAAATGCCCTTATGGGTATTGGTATCGGTAGCGGTGAAGAACGTGTTGTAGAAGCTGCTCGTAAAGCAATCTACTCACCACTTCTTGAGACAACTATCGATGGTGCTGAGGATGTTATCGTTAACGTAACTGGTGGTTTGGACTTGACTTTGATTGAAGCTGAGGAAGCATCAGAAATTGTTAACCAAGCAGCTGGTCATGGTGTTAACATCTGGCTTGGAACATCTATTGATGAGACTATGAAAGACGAAATTCGCGTGACGGTTGTTGCGACAGGAGTACGTCAAGATAAAGTTGAGAAAGTTGTAACTGCTCAACCACGCCAAGCAGCCTACCGTGAACCTGCTAGAACTAGCCATACACATACATATGATCGCAATTTTGATATGGCTGATACAGTAGAGTTACCAACTCCAAGTCATCGTCGCCCAGAAGCTCCAAAGACATCAGCCTTTGGTGACTGGGACTTGAGACGTGATGCCATTGTTCGCCAAGGAGATCCAGTTGTTTCTCCTGTAGAACGTTTTGAGGTTCCAGCCGCAACAGATGAAGATGAGTTGGAAACTCCACCATTCTTTAAAAATCGTTAATGAAGATGAATTTAAAAGAAAATACGAACCTTGTTTTTCAACAGATATCGAATGCAGTTCAGGAAGCCGGTCGTGAAAACGATTCGGTTTCTGTGATTGCGGTGACCAAATATGTAGATGTTGAAACAGCCTCTGCTTTGGTTTCGCAAGGAGTGCAACACATCGGTGAGAACCGTGTTGATAAATTTCTTGACAAGTATCATGCCTTGAGTGATAAAAATCTTACTTGGCATTTGATAGGAACCTTACAGAGACGTAAAGTCAAGGAAGTAATTTCTTATGTGGATTATTTTCATGCTTTAGATTCCTTAAAGCTAGCTCAGGAAATTCAAAAACGAGCGGACCACAAGATTAAGTGCTTTTTGCAAGTGAATATCTCCCAAGAAGAGAGCAAGCATGGTTTTTCAAAAGAAGAACTCTTAGCCTTTTACCAGAACTCTCAGAATTAAAACAGATTGAGTACGTTGGATTGATGACCATGGCTCCATTTGAAGCCACAAGTCAAGAGTTACAGGAGATATTTAAAGAAACGCAAGAATTGCAAAAAACCATTCAAGAAAAACATCTCCCCAATATGCCGATGACAGAACTCAGTATGGGAATGAGTCGAGACTTTAAAGAAGCGATTCAATTTGGTTCAACTTTTGTTCGAATCGGCACAGCATTTTTAAGTAGGAAATAACCATGTCATTAAAAAGATAAATTTGATAAGTTTATAGATTATTTCACTGAAGATGGAGAAGAGGTGGCACCAAAACGTTGCTGAGTTAAAGCCTGAAAAACGCTGAAATCAGTTTCTGCCCCCAAGGAAGAACTCCACAAGCACAACAACTACCACAACCATCACAAGTGAATACTAAAGAAAAAAATATTACTCGCCTTCATGCTCGTCAGCAAGAGTTGGCGATGCAGAGCCATCGTAGTACAGAAAAGGTAACCATTGATGTTCGTTATCCTCGTCGTTACGAAGATGCAACAGATATCGTTGATTTACTGGCAGGTAATGAAAAGTATTTTAATCGATTTCCAATACATGACTGAAGTACAAGGCGTCGTTGTCTGAGACTATTTAGATGGAGCTCGTCATGTACTTGCTGGTGAATTGAGAAAAGTTGCAAATACCATGTACCTTTTGACACCGGTAGGAGTTGTGGTTAACATCGAAGATATTCGTTTGCCAGAGGGAACTCATGGTGAAGAGTTTGATTTCGATATGAAGAGAAAACGAGTGAGATAATGATATTTCTAGTTCGCTTTATTCAAAACGCTACAGATATCTATTCTATGTAATCTGTAGCGTTTGCTCTCTTATCCTGGTTTCCAACTGCCTATGAGACTAGAGCAGGTCGTTTGTTGACTAATTTAGCCAGACCGATTCTTCAACCCCTTGAGACGTCTGCCACTGAGTATTGGTGGTTTAGATTTTTCAGTCTGGGTGGCTGTCGTTTTAGTTCATTTGCTTGGAAACTATCTGATCCGTTTTCTTTTAATACTAGCATGAGAAAAGATATCTATCAGCATTTTTCAGTCGAGGATATTCCTTTTATTGATAAAGGTTTGGAGTGGCTCAGGCAGGTTGAGGAGCACTACGCTCCCATCTTAACTCCCTTTATCAACCCTCATCAGGTCTTTATTTTAAAGACATTGGGCAATCATCAAAGGGATTAAAGTTTTTCTAGCAATGATTTTGTAGCTAGCGAGTATAGTCGTGTACTACTTGCACCAGATTATTTCATACCGACTTTGACGGATTTTGAAATGGAATTGCTTGAGATTGTTTATTCTAGCAAGTTTGACCAATTGACACATTCCAAGATTCTAGGAACTGTTCTGAATCGTCTGGGAATCGATCGCAAGTTGTTTGGTGATATATTGGTAACGGAAAATAGAGCTCAAATCATTGTGGACCAGAAATTCACTTCTCTCTTTCAAGATGGGATTCAAAAGATTGCTCGATTGCCTGTCAAACTTGAGGTCAAAATCCTTTGAAGAATTGGTAGAAAGCCGAGGTGATTATCAGGAAAAAGGAAGTTTTAGTTCCGAGTATGCGCTTGGATGCTTTCTTGTCAAATGTTCTGAAATTGTCTCGCTCACAGACAGCTGATTTATTAGAAAAGAAAAATATGTTCAGGTAAATTACCATCTGGTTTGAAAAATCTGACTATCAAGTCAAGATAGGGTGATTTAGTAAGTGTCAGACGTTTTGGAAGGATTAGTATTCTGAGAGAAAAATGGTCAGACAAAAAGGGATAAGAAGAAATTGACAATACAATTATTATTAAGTAAGTGAGGGAAAATATGCCAATTACATCGTTAGAGATTAAGGATAAAAGCTTTAGTACTAAGTTTAGAGGTTTTGATCCTGAAGAAGTTGATGAATTTCTCGATATTGTAGTTCGAGACTATGAAACATTGGTTCGAAGTAACCATGATAAAGAGCAACAAATTAAAAATCTAGAAGAACGTTTGTCTTATTTTTGATGAGATTAAAGATTCTTTTGAGCCAGTCAGTATTGATTGCTCAAGATACTGCTGAACGCGTCAAGCAAGCGGCCAATGAACGTTCTCAAAACATCATCAAACAGGCTGAGCAAGATGCACATCGATTGCTTGACGAAGCTAAGTACAAGGCCAATGAAATTTTGCGTCAAGCGACTGACAATGCTAAGAAGGTTTGCAGTTGAGACAGAGGAGTTGAAGAACAAGAGTCGCGTCTTCCATCAACGTTTGAAATCCACGATTGAAAGTCAGTGGCTATCGTAGATTCATCTGACTGGGAAGAAATTTTGCGCCCAACAGCTACTTATCTACAAACTAGCGATGAAGCCTTCTAAGGAAGTCGTTAAAGAAGTTTTAGGTGAAGATGTGTTTGCCTACCATGAGGAAGAACCGATTGATACGACTCGCCAGTTTTCACCTGAAGAGGTTGCTGAGCTCCAAGCACGTATAGAAGCAACTAATCGTGAATTGATGGAAGCACAGGATGAATCAACTTTATCTGACTTATCTTCGTTAGTAACTAATGAAATGAGTTCTGAGTCTAAAGAGGATTCAGAATAACACTTTCTCAACATTTGTAATTGTAAAATCTGAGAACAAGATCTAATCAAACATATTTACAGCGAGTAGGAGATGGTGGAAGTCCTACAATCCCTGTTGATGAGATTATCCTCTCAAGTTATCAAGTCTGAAGTTAGTAGGATTTGACGTTGCCCACGTTACGGGAAAAGAGGGAGAAAGACTAGTTCTTTTTCCGAACAAAGGTGGTACCACGATTTTCGTCCTTTTTAGCGAGTCGTGGTTTTTATTTTGTCTATATCATAAAGGAGATATCATGAAACTCAAAGAAACTTTAAATCTTGGGAAAACAGACTTCCCAATGCGTGCAGGACTTCCAACCAAAGAGCCAGTATGGCAAAAGAGTGGGAAGATGCAAAAACTTTATCAACGTCGTCAAGAATTGAACCAAGGAAACCTCATTTCACTCTTCATGATGGACCTCCGTACGCTAACGGAAATATCCACGTTGGTCATGCTATGAACAAGATTTCAAAAGATATCATTGTTCGTTCAAAATCTATGTCAGGATTTTACGCACCATATATCCCAGGTTGGGATACACACGGTCTGCCAATCGAGCAAGTTTTGGCAAAACAAGGTGTCAAACGTAAAGAAATGGACTTGGTTGAGTACTTGAAAGCTTTTGCCGTGAATACGCTCTTTCTCAAAGTAGATAAACAACGCGAAGACTTTAAACGTTTGGGTGTTTCTGGTGACTGGGAAAATCCTTATGTGACCTTGACTCCTGATTATGAAGCAGCCCAAATCCGTGTCTTCGGTGAGATGGCTAATAAGGGTTATATCTACCGTGGTGCCAAACCAGTTTACTGGTCTTGGTCATCTGAGTCAGCCCTTGCGGAAGCAGAGATTGAATACCATGACTTGGTTTCAACTTCACTTTATTATGCCAATAAGGTGAAAGATGGCAAGGGAATTCTAGATACAGAATACTTATATCGTAGTTTGGACAACTACTCCATTTACTATCACAGCTTCTCGTGGTTTGACTGTTGGAGCGGATATTGATTACGTTTTGGTTCAACCTGCTGGTGAAACTCGTAAATTTGTGGTTGCTGCCGAATTATTGACTAGCTTATCTGAGAAATTTGGTTGGGCTGATGTTCAAGTGTTGGCAACTTACCGTGGACAAGAACTCAACCATATCGTAACAAAAACACCATGGGATACTGCAGTAGATGAACTTGTTATTCTTGGTGACCACGTTACAACTGACTCTGGTACTGGTATTGTCCATACAGCCCCTGGTTTTGGTGAGGACGACTACAATGTTGGTATTGCTAATGGTCTTGAAGTTGCTGTGACTGTTAATGAACGCGGTATCATGATGGCTAATGCTGGCGCTGAGTTTGAAGGTCAATTCTATGACAAGGTGGTTCCAACGGTTATTGAAAAATTAGGGTAGCCTCCTTCTTGCTCAAGAAGAAATCTCTCACTCATACCCATTTGACTGGCGTACGAAAAAACCAATCATCTGGCGTGCAGTGCCACAATGGTTTGCCTCTGTATCCAAATTCCGTCAAGAAATCTTGGACGAAATTGAAAAAGTAAAATTCCACTCAGAATGGGGTAAAGTCCGTCTTTACAATATGATTCGTGACCGTGGTGACTGGGTCATCTCTCGTCAACGTGCTTGGGGTGTTCCGCTTCCAATCTTCTATGCTGAAGACGGCACACCAATCATGACGGCTGAAACCATCGAACATGTAGCTCAACTCTTTGAAGAGCACGGTTCAATCATCTGGTGGGAACGTGATGCTAAAGACCTATTACCAGAAGGATTTACACATCCAGGTTCACCAAATGGAGAGTTCAAGAAAGAAACTGACATCATGGACGTATGGTTTGACTCAGGTTCATCATGGAATGGTGTCGTGGTTAACCGTCCAGAACTCAAATACCCAGCTGACCTCTACCTTGAAGGTTCAGACCAATACCGTGGTTGGTTCAACTCTTCTCTTATCACATCTGTTGCCAACCATGGTGTGGCACCATACAAACAGATCTTGTCACAAGGTTTTGCCCTTGACGGTAAAGGTGAGAAGATGTCTAAATCTCTTGGAAATACCATTGCTCCAAGCGATGTTGAAAAACAATTTGGTGCGGAAATCTTGCGTCTCTGGGTAACCAGTGTTGACTCAAGCAATGACGTGCGTATCTCTATGGATATCTTGAGCCAAGTTTCTGAAACTTACCGTAAGATCCGTAACACCTTTCGTTTCTTGATTGCTAACACATCTGACTTTAATCCAGCTGAGGATGCAGTTACTTACGAAGAACTTCGTTCAGTTGATAAGTACATGACCATTCGCTTTAACCAACTTGTTAAGACAATTCGTGATGCTTATGCTGACTTTGAATTTTTGACAATCTATAAAGCACTTGTTAACTTTATCAACGTTGACTTGTCAGCCTTCTACCTGACTTTCGCCAAAGACGTTGTCTACATCGAAGGTGCCAAATCTCTTGAACGCCGTCAAAATGCAGACTGTCTTCTATGACATCCTGGTGAAAATCACTAAACTCTTGACACCAATCCTTCCTCACACTGCGGAAGAAATCTGGTCATATCTTGAGTTTGAAGCTGAAGACTTTGTTCAATTGTCAGAATTGCCAGAAGCTCAAACATTTGCTAACCAAGAAGAAATTTTGGATACCTGGGCAGCCTTCATGGACTTCCGTGGACAAGCTCAAAAAAGCCTTCGAAGAAGCGCGTAATGCCAAAGTAATCGGTAAATCGCTTGAAGCTCATTTGACAGTTTATCCAAACGAAGTCGTGAAAACTTTGCTCGAAGCAGTAAACAGCAATGTAGCACAACTTTTGATTGTGTCAGACTTGACTATCGCAGAAGGACCAGCTCCAGAAGCTGCAGTAGCCTTTGAAGATGTAGCTTTCACTGTAGAACGTGCAGCTGGTGAAGTATGTGATCGTTGCCGCCGTATCGATCCAAGTACAGCAGAACGAAGCTACCATGCAGTCATCTGTGACCACTGTGCAAGCATCGTAGAAGAAAACTTTGCAGACGCAGTCGCAGAAGGATTTGAAGAGAAATAAGGTTGAAAAATCTAGGGAGTATTCATAAATTGAGTATTTTAACTAGTCATGGTATAATATTTAGCATAAAAACATTAAAGGAGATTTATTATGAAGTCAAAAGCTTTTAGCACTTTATAGTGGTATTGTTGGTTTAGTAGGTGGAATCTACTTGCTTATTGCCCCATTTCTTTTACTAGCAGCAGTTGTGAGTACAGCTGCTACAGCAACAGCTACACAGAGTCCTGAATTAACTGCATCTACAACAGTTGCAGGAGTTGCAGGGTTTTACTTCCAACCGTTTTAAAAATTGCTATTTTAATTTTAGGAATTGTTGCGATTGTATACTATAAGGGAGAAAGTCGTGTTGGTTCGGCTCCTTCTGTCCTATTAATCGTAGGTGGAGCAGTTGGCTTGATTCCAGCCCTTGGTTGGGTAGGAGGAATCCTAGCAATTATCGGTGGTTCACTATTTTTAGGAAGTCTCAAAAAATTCAAAGTTGAAGGATAAAAAATAAGGAAAAGGATTGCCAAACAGTCCTTTCCTTTTTGGTTTTGACTACTTTTTGTGAAAATGTGTAAAATAGAATAGATAAACGAGGGGAAACCTCGGAAAATAAAAAGGAGTATCCATCTAATGGTAAAAATTGGTTTTTGCTCGCCACGGTGAGTCTGAATGGAACAAAGCTAACCTTTTCACTGGTTGGGCTGATGTTGATTTGTCTGAAAAAGGTACACAACAAGCGATTGACGCTGGTAAATTGATCAAAGAAGCTGGTATCGAATTTGACCAAGCATATACTTCAGTATTGAAACGTGCTATCAAAACAACTAACTTGGCTCTTGAAGCATCTGACCAATTGTGGGTTCCAGTTGAAAAAAATCATGGCGCTTGAACGAACGTCACTACGGTGGTTTTGACTGGTAAAAAACAAAGCTGAAGCAGCTGAACAATTTGGTGATGAACAAGTGCACATCTGGCGTCGTTCATACGATGTATTGCCTCCAGCAATGGATCGTGACGATGAGCACTCAGCTCACAGACCGTCGTTATGCTTCACTTGACGACTCAGTTATCCCAGATGCTGAAAACTTGAAAGTGACTTTGGAACGTGCCCTTCCATTCTGGGGAAGATAAAATCGCTCCAGCACTTAAAGATGGTAAAAACGTATTCGTAGGAGCTCACGGTAACTCAATCCGTGCCCTTGTAAAAACACATCAAACGCTTGTCAGACGACGAAATCATGGACGTGGAAATCCTAACTTCCCACCATTGGTATTCGAATTTGACGAAAAATTGAACGTAGTTTCTGAATACTACCTTGGAAAATAAAAATTGTAAGTCTAGGATTGATTTATATCGATCTCAAAAAGTTACACAAATAATTCAAGCAAAAGGATTTAGTTCTGTTTTGCACAGAGCTGAGTCCTTTTATAGTGAAAATGAAATAAAATCTGGACAAATTTACCAGAACAGGTAAGTCAATTTCTAGCATTTTTAGAATTCACAGTGTACTGTTTTGTATAGTGGATTGAAATAAGATGTGAACAAAGAGATTAGGGAAATTCAAATTAATTTCTAGTAATGTTTTAAAATCTATAGCGTACTATTCTAGATTCAATCCACTATATTTTGATCTACTATATTTTAAAGGATTAAGAGCAATCTAACAAGTAGTAAATGCTCTTTTTAAGAACAACATTTAATTTCACAAATTGCTTTTTGTGATAAAATGGAGTCAAGGCAGGAGGCTGTGTCCTAGTCAACTCTGGTCACACCCTCTGCAAATAATGTAAAAAGGAGATGCACATTATGCATTGGGAAAAGAGGCAAAAATTTTCCATCCGGAAATTTTCAGTAGGAGCGGCCTCCGTTTTGATCGGTCAGTTTTTTGTCGGTCAAAAATCTAGGAGACCAAGTAGCAGCAGATGAGTTGCCGGTCTGGTAGAAGATAGCAGCCCGGTATCATCAGAGAGTTCCCCGAACGCTGTAAGTGAGTGCAGCTATCAGCGTTGAAAGCGCTCAACATCGGGGGGGGGTACCTCTGGGACAACCAATAGCCTAGCAGGCTCAAGAGAAGACAAAGAGGTGCCGTCAGCAGATGCTGGAACGGCTTTTTCTGCTGGTTCGGCAGAAGCAGACCGTCCAGCGACAAGCACAGAAGCTCCTGCGCCTGCTGAAACAGCAAGACCAAGAGCAGAAGTCCCGTCTGTGGACAGGAGTGGTCTAGAGTCGGCTTATACACGCTTGCAAGGCCCTACTCCAGCAATCCCCTGATCTATCTGACAAAACAGCCGACACTGCAAACAACTATCGTCAGGCTCGTCTCGAGGCAGAAAGTCTTGAACAACGAGGTTTTAGCGATATTGGCTGGTCAAACAGCAACGGCTGAAGAAGTAGCGCAAGTCCAAAGCACAACTTGTTGCCAGCAGCAACAAGCTTTGAAGCTAGCAAGGCTGGTCTGCAAGTAGCCGTCAAGCCTGGCGTAGAGCCCTCAGCAACGGTAGAGGAAAAACACTGAACTAGCACCAGTAGGGAAAAAACACCGGAAACATCAAATGAAAACGCTTCAGGCGCGACGATAACCTCGCCAAGGGAGTCAACTGCCAAAAGCAGAAGAGTCAGCGCCGGCAAGACCGGCAGCTAGCCCAGCTACAGACAATAGCAAACCAGAAACAGTCACCTATACAGTCGAATACCGAGATACAGAAACAGGTCAGATCGTCCACAGCCTTCAACGCCAAGCAGTCATCCCAGCCGGCAAGGATGGCATCACTATCCTCGAGTATGGCAAGGAACTCGTTGATGACAGTGCCCTAGCCCACTATGCAGACCTATCTGGTCAAAGTCTAGTCCGTCAAGTCGATCTAGCGCGCAAAGAAACAGCGACTATCCGCTATGATGTGACTCGCACCCAGGACCGCTAGAAAAGACAGAAGTCGACCAAAAACGCTAACCCTGAGAAAACAGAGCGACAAATTACTCTTTCTTATCGAGTGGTTTACCAAGACCAACAAACTGGCATTGAAGTGTATGAAACGATTAAAACAGTTACTTTTACCACCAGCGAAGCCATAGGGAAAGTACAAGTCACAGAAAAAGTTCTGAGTTGGGAAATATCTCAAAAAATGAAAAGACTACGCGTTTGCGGATGGCGACACTTTCAACGAGACCTTGATTGAAGAGCAATTTAACGAAGTCGCGTGCCTGTTAAGAGGAAGGTAGTAAAACGAACCAAGCGAGACCAAAACTTGGATATTAATGTAAGAAGAGCATTTCGTTTGGTTCCCATCACAATAAATTTGGGAGAACCGGTAAATCCTTGGGATGCTATTCAAGGGCAAAGGATAATTGCCTATAATAATGATTATTCCCTTACAAATTTGGTTATGGTAAATTTATATGATTCTCCGGATACATGGAAGCCAGGAACCCAAGCGCTCAGAGCAAGACTTGTTTATGATCAAGAGAATAACAATGCACCAGTAGAATATCATGGTAAGACGATGTTTGAGGACGTGACGATAACACTAAATGTTCGACCTGGTAACGTAGGGTATACGGCAAAAGGGCGTGACTTGACTACCAAAGTTGGAGTTGTGCCACAAGCAAGTACAGGAATATCTAACGCATCAAGTTTACCAACAGAAACTACTTACGAATGGCTAACACAACCGGATGTCTCAAAAATAGGGAAAGGCGTCTATGGCATTCGTGTTACTTATGCGGATAAAACATTTACGGATGTGTATATCACGCTTACTGTGAAAGGTGAGGCAGAGAACTTTAGCCCAGAAGGACGTGATTTAACTACCACAGTGGGGACCCTTCCGGATCCAGCAAACGGGATCAGTAATCTAAATAGCCTACCTGCAGATGCTGACATTACTTGGTTGAGAAAACCTGATGTTAGCAATCCAGGGGTTGTTTATGGTGTGATTCGCGTGACTTATAGTGATACTAGCTATGACGACCTAAGGGTTAAGGTAAATGTCGTTGATAACCGCAAGGATAACGAGAAGTACGCACCAGTAGGCAAACCAGTTGATACAACGCTTGGCAAAGTCCCTGATGCTAAGAGTGGAATAGCCAATCCCCAAGATATGCCAGCTGGAACCACTTATACATGGTCTAAAGCTCCAGATGTCAAGACAGCAGGTCAAAAGGATGCGACTATTCGCGTGACCTACCCAGACAAGAGCTTTGATGACGTTCCGGTTAAGGTAAATGTCGTTGATAACCGCAAGGATAACGAGAAGTACACGCCAGTAGGCAAACCAGTTGATACAACGCTTGGCAAAGTCCCTGATGCTAAGAGTGGTATAGCCAACCCTCAAGATATGCCGAATGGAACCACTTATACATGGACTAAGACACCAGATCTTACAACTCCAGGTCAAAAAGATGGCACCATCCGTGTGACTTATCCAGACAAGAGCTTTGACGATGTTCCGGTTAAGGTCAATGTCGTTGATAACCGCAAGGATAACGAGAAGTACGCACCAGTAGGCAAACTAGTTGATAGCAACGCTGGCAAAGTCCCTGATGCTAAGAGTGGTATAGCCAACCCTCAAGATATGCCGAATGGAACCACTTATACATGGACTAAGACACCAGATCTTACAACTCCAGGACAAAAAGATGGCACCATCCGTGTGACTTATCCCGATAAGAGCTTTGATGATGTACCAGTTAAAGGTAAATGTCGTTGATAACCGCAAGGACAGCGAGAAGTACACACCGGTAGGCAAACCAGTGAACACAACACTCGGCAAGGTTCCAGACGCTAAGAGTGGAATAGCCAACCTCAAGATATGCCAACTGGAACTACTTATACATGGGCTAAAGCTCCAGATGTAGCTACTCCGGGGCAAAAAGGATGCGACTATTCGCGTTACCTATGCAGACAAGAGCTTCGATGATGTAGCTATTAAAGTAACAGTAGTTGACAACCGCAAGGATAACGAGAAGTACACACCGGTAGGCAAACCAGTGAACACAACGCTCGGTAAGGTTCCAGAGGCTAAGAGTGGTATAGCCAACCTCAAGATATGCCGAATGGAACCACTTATACATGGACTAAGACACCAGAACTTACAACCCCAGGTCAAAAGATGGCACCATCCGTGTGACTTATCCGGATAAGAGCTTTGATGACGTTCCGGTTAAGGTCAATGTGACGAGACAACCGCAAGGACAGCGACAAGTACACACCGGTAGAGCAAACCAGTGAACACAACACTCGGCAAGGTTCCAGACGCTAAGGTGGAATTTCTAATCCAGAAACTCTCCCAAATGGCACAAGCTATGGTTGGTCTAAAGTACCAGATGTAGCAACCCCAGGACAAAAAGATGGTACTATCCGTGTGACTTATCCAGATAAGAGCTTTGACGATGTACCAGTTAAGGTCAATGTGACTAACACTGGCACAGGAACTAACACCGGTAGCGGCACTAACACCGGTTCAGGAACGAACACAGGCAGTGGCAGCAACACTGGCAGCAGCACTAACACCGGCACCGGCACTAACACCGGTAGCGGAACGAACACCGGTTCAGGAACCAATACCGGAACAGGAACGAATACTGGCACCGGCAACGCACTGGCACCAGCAGCAACACCGGTAGCGGCACTAACACCGGTAGCGGCACGAACACCGGTTCAGGGAACCAATACCGGAACAGGAACTAACACAGGGCAGTGGCTACCAACACCGGTTCAGGAACGAATACAGGTGGCGGCAGCAACACAGGTAGCGGAACGAATACCGGCTCAGGAACGAATACAGGTAGCGGCACAAACACCGGTGAGTGGAACCAATACAGGTAGCGGCACTAACACAGGCACCGGCACCAACACAGGCTCAGGAACCAATACAGGTAGCGGAACTAACACAGGGCAGTGGCACCAACACAGGCAGTGGCACCAACACAGGCAGTGGCACCAACACCGGTTCAGGAACGAATACAGGTAGCGGCACAAACACCGGTTCCGGCACCAACACCGGTTCCGGCACCAACACAGGCTCAGGGTACAAACAGTGGCACCGGCACCAACACAGGTAGCGGAACGAATACAGGTTCCGGCAGCAATACCGGTAGCGGCACTAACACTGGCACCGGCACGAACACCGGTTCAGGAACCAATACCGGCAGCGGCAGCAACACCGGTTCAGGTACTAACACCGGTAGCGGCAGCAACACAGGTAGCGGCACGAACACCGGTTCCGGCAGCAACACAGGCAGTGGCAGCAACACCGGTTCAGGAACCAACACTGGCACCGGCACTAATACAGGTAGCGGTACGAACACCGGTTCAGGTACCAACACCGGTTCCGGCACGAATACCGGTAGCGGCACGAATACCGGTTCAGGAACCAACACCGGCAGTGGCACCAACACTGGTTCAGGAACAAATACTGGCACCGGCACTAACACCGGTTCCGGCACCAACACTGGCTCAGGTACAAATACTGGCACCGGCAGCACACAGGTAGCGGAACGAACACCGGTGGCGGCACCAACACAGGTAGCGGCAGCAACACCGGTTCCGGCACTAATACCGGTTCAGGTACCAACACCGGTTCAGGAACGAATACCGGTTCCGGCACCAACACTGGTTCAGGAACGAACACCGGTTCCGGCACGAATACCGGTTCCGGCACGAACACCGGCTCAGGTACCAACACAGGTAGTGGAACCAACACCGGAACAGGAACTAACACCGGTAGCGGCAGCAACACCGGCAGTGGCAGCAACACCGGCAGTGGCAGCAACACCGGAACAGGAACCAATACTGGAACTAATACAGGTACCGGAACCAATACTGGAACAGGAACTAATACAGGTACCGGAACCAATACTGGAACAGAACTAATACAGGTACCGGAACCAATACAGGTTCCGGCACAAACTACAGGTAGCGGCAGCAACACTGGCACCGGAACGAACACAGGCAGCGGCAGCAACACCGGTAGCGGCACCAATACAGGTAGCGGAACGAATACCGGCACCGGCACGAACACCGGTTCCGGCACTAACACCGGTTCCGGGCACCAACACAGGCAGCAGCACGAACACCGGTACCGGCACCAACACCGGTTCAGGGAACGAATACAGGTTCCGGCACCAACACAGGTAGCGGCACCAACACAGGCAGCGGCACGAACACCGGTTCAGGAACCAACACAGGTAGCGGCAGCAACACTGGTTCAGGAACTAATACAGGTAGCGGCAGCAACACCGGTTCAGGAATGAATACTGGCACCGGCAGCAACACTGGTTCCAGCACGAATACAGGTAGCGGCACCAACACTGGTTCAGGAACCAATACAGGGTAGCGGCACTAACACCGGTTCAGGAACCAACACCGGTTCAGGTACAAATACAGGTAGCAGCAGCAACACCGGCTCAGGTACCAACACCGGTACAGGAACCAATACTGGAACAGGAACCAATACTGGAACAGGAACTTTAATTACATCTGAACATAGTCATAAGCCAGGCGTTGCTCCTGTAAGCAACAAAGATACTGTTGTAAGTGGAACAGGTGTTTCTGGCGCAACAGTAACAGTAACTTTACCAAACGGCACCATTAAACAAACGCCTGTGGGAATAGACGGAAAATGGGAGATTCCTTTAGATAAGCCACTTAAAGCAGGTGACATGGTTTCAGTAACTCAATCTGAAAAAGGGAAGAAAGCATCGGATCCTCTTGTAGTGCTCGTAACGGATGTCCTATCTCCAGAAGCACCAGTAGTGAATCCAGTAAAACCAGGAGATACAAGTGTAAGCGGAAAAGCTGAACCAGGTAGCACTGTAACAGTTACTCAGCCAAACGGAAAAGATATCAAGACCCCAGTTGACAAAGATGGCAACTGGAAAGTCCCTAATAACACCGTTGAAACCAGGTGATAAACTAGTTGTTACGACAACAGATACAGCAGGTAATACCAGCAAACCAACAGTTGTTGTAGTTCCGGATAGTGTGACTCCGACTGCACCAGTAGTGAATCCAGTAAAACCAGGAGACACTATTGTAAGCGGAAAAAGCTGAACCAGGTAGCACTGTAACAGTCACTCAGCCAAATGGAAAAAGATATCAAGACCCCGGTTGACAAAGATGGCAACTGGAAAGTCCCAATAACACCGTTGAAACCAGGTGATAAACTAGTTGTTACAACAACAGATACAGCAGGTAATACCAGCAAACCAACAGTTGTTGTAGTTCCGGATAGAGTATCTCCGGAATCACCAGTAGTGAATCCAGTAAAACCAGGAGATACTAGTGTAAGCGGAAAAGCTGAACCAGGTAGCACTGTAACAGTCACTCAGCCAAACGGAAAAGATATCAAGACCCCAGTTGACAAAGATGGCAACTGGAAAGTCCCAGTAACACCGTTGAAACCAGGTGATAAACTAGTTGTTACAACAACAGATACAGCAGGTAATACCAGCAAACCAACAGTTGTTGTAGTTCCAGGTAGAGTCTCTCCAGAATCACCAGTAGTGAATCCGGTTAAACCAGGTGATACAAGTGTAAGTGGAAAAGCTGAACCAGGTAGCACAGTAACAGTCACTCAGCCAAACGGAAAAGATATCAAGACCCCAGTTGACAAAGATGGCAACTGGAAAGTCCCAGTAACACCGTTGAAACCAGGTGATAAACTAGTTGTCACAACAACCGACCCAGCCGGCAACACCAGCAAACCAACAGTTGTTGTAGTTCCAGGTAGAGTATCTCCAGAATCACCAGTAGTGAATCCAGTAAAACCAGGTGATACAAGTGTAAGCGGAAAAGCTGAACCAGGTAGTACTGTAACAGTCACTCAGCCAAACGGAAAAGATATCAAGACTCCAGTTGACAAAGATGGCAACTGGAAAGTCCCAGTAACACCGTTGAAACCAGGTGATAAACTAGTTGTTACGACAACCGACCCGTCAGGCAACATCAGTAAACCAACAGTTGTTGTAGTTCCAGGTAGAGCACCTTCAACAACTACACCAAGTACAAATCATGGAAATGATGGTGTAAGTCCAAGTGCTTTAGGGATTCTCACCTTCAGCGCAAAGTACCGGCGGAGGAATGAATACCAACCGTCTAGTGAAAGAATTGCCAAACACAGGAGAAGAAAGTAGCATGAGCTTATCTCTTCTAGGTGGAGCAACTATTTTAGGCTTGCTTGGTGCAGTTCAAATGCGTCGCAAGAGAGATGAACAAGACTAGTCACAAAAGGTAGAGTCAATAGCTTAGTGATGAATTCAGGAACTGATTTCTGTACTCAGCATATTTGGCTACGAATAGCCAAATAAAAGAGAGAACTAAGTCTTAAACCCACTAAAAAAGTAAGCTCTACAGCTTAACTGAAAATAAAAAAACGAGGAATCTATCCAAGTGTGAGATGGATTCCTCGTTTTGTTTACTATATAGTGGATTGAATTTAGAGCAGTACGCCGCAGCTACTATAGTCGCTTAGTTTATAAAACACATGTTATAATAAAGCTATGGCATATAGTACAGATTTTAAACAAGGAGCATTAGATTACATCAAAGAGGGACACAGCCATGTCGAGGGCAGCTAAAGTTTTTGATGTTGGCGTCAGAACTCTCTTCACGTGGGAAAAAGAAAGACGTGAACAAGGGCACTTAGAGCGGAAAAAGCGAGTCGTCAAAAAGCCGAAAGATTCCTTTGGAGGAATTGACAGCCTTTGTAGAGGCTCATCCAGACGCTTTTTAAGGGAAATTGCGGCACATTTTGATTGTGCTGTTCCTTCAGTATGGGCAGCTTTTAAAAGCAGATTTATATCACTTTAAAAAAGACGACTAGCTTTAAGGAACAAGATCCTGTTTCCAAGCACTAAAGAAGGGCATTATCGTGTTCTTTTCATTTATGACAATCCTTGTTATTAAAAAAATTGATGATAAAAATCTAACATTTAGGGTGTAGGTCATTCCTGTTTTTACCAGCAAACTCTCCTCCATTATCTGTAAGATCTCATTTTTGAAAATTAGTAAAAAAATGGTATAATGAATGGAAAAGATTCGGTTGAAAGTGAATTGGACTTTCAGAAAAGAGAGCTTTTAAAGCTCTACAAACAAGTTGAAGTGACTATTCGGAGGAAAAAAATGAATACTATTAAATTAACAACACTTGGGGGTGTACGTGAAAATGGTAAGAACATGTACATCGCAGAAATTAACGACTCGATTTTTGTATTAGATGCAGGTTTGAAATACCCTGAAAAATGAACAGTTAGGTGTCGATGTCGTTATTCCCAACATGGACTATTTGTTTGAAAAATAGCGATCGTATTGCTGGGGTCTTCCTAACACACGGGCATGCGGATGCGATTGGAGCCCTTCCATATCTCTTGACAGAAGCTAAGGTTCCTGTATTTGGCTCAGAGTTGACTATCGAACTGGCCAAACTCTTTGTTAAGGGAAATGACAGCGTCAAGAAATTTGATGATTTCCATGTCATTGATGAAAATACAGAGATTGATTTTGGTGGGACTGTTGTGTCCTTCTTCCGTACAACTCACTCTATCCCAGAAAGTTTGGGTGTGGTCTTAAAAACGTCTGAAGGAAATGTTGTTTACACAGGAGATTTCAAGTTTGACCAAACGGCTAGTGAATCTTACGCCACTGACTTTGGGCGTTTGGCAGAGATTGGTCGCGAAGGGGTCTTGGCTTTGTAGTGACTCAGCAAATGCAGATAGCAATATCCAAGTAGCCAGTGAAAATGAAGTTGGTGTAGAAATCACGCAAACTATCTCTGACTGGGATGGACGTATCATCGTTGCTGCAGTTGCAAGTAACCTTTCTCGTATCCAGCAAGTTTTTGATGCAGCTGCGGAGACAGGACGCCGTGTTGTCTTGACAGGATTTGACATTGAAAATATCGTCCGTACAGCGATTCGCTTGAAAAAATTGTCTCTAGCAAGTGAAAATCTTTTGATTAAGCCAAAAGATATGTCTCGTTTTGAAGATCACGAATTAATTATCCTTGAAACTGGACGTATGGGTGAACCTATTAACGGATTACGCAAGATGTCTATCGGTCGTCACCGTTATGTTGAAATCAAAGAAGGTGACCTGGTTTATATCGTTACAACACCATCAATCGCCAAGGAAGCGGTTATGGCACGTGTAGAAAATATGGTCTACCAAGCAGGGTGGAGTTGTCAAAGCCAATTACTCATAGCTTGCGTGTGTCAGGACATGGGAATGCGCGTGATTTGCAATTGATGATCAATCTCTTGCAACCTAAATATCTCTTCCCAATCCAAGGAGAATACCGTGAGTTGGATGCCCATGCTAAGGCTGCTATGGCAGTTGGTATGTTGCCGGAACGTATTTTTATCCCTAAAAGGGACTACCATGTCTTATGAGCATGGGGACTTTGTTCCATCTGGTGCAGTTACAGCAGGCGATGTCTTGATTGATGGGAATGCCATCGGAGATGTCGGTAATGTCGTCCTTCGTGACCGTAAGGTCTTGTCAGAAGATGGGATTTTTCATCGTGGCTATCACTGTTAACCGTCGTGAGAAAAATCATTGCTAAAAGCTCGAGTGCACACGCGTGGATTTGTCTATCTCAAGAAGAGCCGTGATATCTTGCGCGAAAGTACAGAGTTAGTCAATCAAACAGTAGAAGACTATCTACAAGGTGAAGAGTTTGATTGGGCAGAACTCAAAGGTAAGGTTCGTGACAATTTGTCTAAATTCCTCTTTGATCAAAACAAAAACGCCGCCCTAGCTATCTTACCAGTTGTTATGGAAGCGAAATAAGTATCGGATAGAAGGAGAAAGTCGAGTTTCGGCTTTTTCTTATCTTAAGTGTATAAGGAGCAAGTTATGGCAGTAATGAAGATTGAGTATTACTCGAAGTTTTAGATATGGAGTGGGGAGTGAATGTTCTCTACCCAGATGCGTCTCGGGTTGAGGAGCTGGATTCTACAGATATTCCTGTCCTCTATCTCTTACATGGGATGTCAGGGAATCATAATAGCTGGCTCAAACGAACCAATGTAGAGCGCTTGGTGCGAGGGACTAATCTAATTGTTGTCATGCCTAATACAAGTAATGGCTGGTACACAGATACTCAGTATGGCTATAACTACTATACAGCTCTAGCAGAAGAACTGCCTAAAGTGCTCAAACGTTTCTTCCCTAATATGTCTAGCAAGCGTGAAAAAACTTTTATCGCTGGCCTTTCAATGGGAGGCTACGGTTCCTTCAAGTTGGCGCTGTCGACTAACCGTTTCTCACATGCAGCTAGTCTTTCTGGAGCTCTTAGCTTCGAGGAGTTTTTCTCCTGAAAGCCAAGATTTAGGGACGCGTGCCTACTGGCGAGGCGTTTTTGGTAAGCTTGATAACTGGGAAACTAGCCCTTACTCACTTGAAACTCTTGCTAACAAGTCAGACAAGAAGACCAAACTCTGGGCTTGGTGTGGTGAACAAGATTTCTTGTATGCTGCCAATAACCTCGCGGTGAAGAATCTCAAGAAACTTGGTTTTGATGTGACCTATAGCCACAGTGCAGGAACCCATGAGTGGTATTATTGGGAAAAACAATTGGAACGGTTTTTGGCTACCTTGCCAATTGATTTTGTTTTGGAAGAACGCTTGTCTTAGTTTTAGCTTTCTTTCAGTTTGATTCAGTAAAAATAAGGAATCTATCTTTAGAATGGGAATCCATGGTTTAAAGATGGATTCTTATTTTTTTAGGAAAGGCGGGAAATCATGTTCTGGATTATTCGTGTTCTATGTCGATTGTTACTAGGGATTTGGCGCATGTTCTGGCGCCTTGTGTGGACTCTTGTAGTCTTAATTCTCATTGCTTTAGGGATTCTCTGGTATATGACAGGGGATTTATCTGGCGTCTTCAATCAAGCGGGGCAACTTGTTCAAGTTGGTCAAGCAGGTTAGCATCAATGGCAAGAAACTGGCAAGTTGCATGTTTTATCTCAGACAGATCATCATCAAGATTCAGGAGCAAAATGGCCCTCAAGCGCAGGCGACAATTTATATTGATCCCCAAATGGATGCAACCTTTCAAAAAGGCTTATGCCGAAGCTATTGCAAACTGGAATCAGACCGGTGCTTTTTAATTTTGTACTTGTGACAGAACCTGACCAAGCAACTATTTTGCGACTGAAATGAATGATGGTTCCACATCTGTTGCCGGTGAGGCGGAGAGTCAGACAAATCTCCTAACCAAACAATTCACTTCTGTAACAGTTCGTTTGAATCATTATTATCTATCCAATCCAAACTATGGCTATACCTATGATCGTATCTTGCATACAGCAGAGCATGAGCTAGGACATGCCATTGGTTTTGGAACATACTAATGAAGTGTCAGTCATGCAACCAGCAGGTTCTTATTATGGTATTCAGGCTCAAGATGTTCAAGCAGTTCAAAAACTTTATGAGTCTGGAGAATAAGTGATTTTCAAACGAAAAATAGAGCTCCTTGATGTAAGCAATGAGGGGGGCTTTTTGCTATAATGGAACTATGAATAACTTGATTAAATCAAAACTAGAGCTCTTACCGACCAGCCCTGGTTGTTACATTCACAAAGATAAAAACGGCACGATTATCTATGTAGGAAAGGCTAAAAATCTGCGTAATCGCGTGAGGTCATACTTCCGCGGAAGTCATGATACCAAGACAGAAGCCCTAGTTTCTGAAATTGTAGACTTTGAGTTTATTGTCACGGAGTCTAATATTGAAGCCCTCCTTTTAGAGATTAACCTGATCAAGGAAAACAAGCCTAAATACAATATTATGCTCAAGGATGATAAGTCCTATCCTTTTATCAAAATCACAAATGAGCGCTATCCTCGCTTGATTATCACCCGTCAGGTCAAAAAAGACGGAGGTCTCTATTTTGGTCCCTATCCGGATGTGGGGGCAGCCAATGAAATCAAGCGGTTGTTGGATCGGATTTTTCCATTTCGTAAGTGTACCAATCCACCGTCAAAAGTCTGTTTTTACTACCACATCGGCCAATGTATGGCCCACACCATCTGTAAGAAAGATGAGGCTTATTTCAAGTCTATGGCCCAGGAGGTCTCTGATTTCTTGAAAGGTCAGGATGATAAGATTATCGATGGACTCAAGGAAAAGATGACTACTGCAGCTCAGACGATGGAATTTGAGCGTGCGGCGGAATATCGAGATCTGATTCAGGCTATTGGAACCCTTCGGACCAAGCAACGGGTTATGGCTAAGGATCTCCAAAACCGCGATGTCTTTGGCTACTATGTAGATAAGGGTTGGATGTGTGTCCAGGTTTTCTTTGTTCGCCAAGGTAAGCTCATTGAGCGTGATGTCAATCTCTTTCCTTACTACAATGATCCAGATGAGGATTTCTTGACCTATGTGGGACAATTTTATCAGGAAAAATCTCACTTGGTTCCAAATGAAATTCTGATCCCTCAGGATATTGACGAAGAGGCTGTCAAGGCCTTGGTAGATACCAAAATTCTCAAACCCCAACGCGGGGAGAAGAAACAACTGGTTAATCTGGCTATCAAAAATGCGCGTGTAAGCTTGGAGCAGAAATTTAACCTGCTAGAAAAATCAGTTGAAAAGACTCAAGGGGCTATTGAAAATCTGGGACGACTTCTACAAATTCCAACCCCAGTCCGCATCGAGTCATTTGATAACTCCAATATCATGGGGACTAGTCCAGTTTCTGCCATGGTAGTTTTTGTCAATGGGAAACCGAGCAAGAAGGATTACCGCAAGTATAAGATTAAGACAGTTGTTGGGCCAGATGACTACGCAAGTATGCGAGAGGTTATTCGCAGACGTTATGGCCGAGTCCAACGAGATGGTTTGACACCGCCTGACTTAATCGTTATTGATGGAGGACAAGGTCAGGTAAATATTGCTAAGCAAGTTATCCAAGAAGAGCTAGGCTTGGATATTCCTATCGCAGGGCTTCAAAAGAATGACAAGCACCAAACCCACGAATTGCTCTTTGGAGACCCGCTTGAGGTGGTGGAGTTGTCTCGTAATTCTCAGGAATTTTTCCTCCTGCAACGCATCCAAGATGAGGTACACCGCTTTGCCATCACCTTCCACCGTCAACTGCGCTCTAAAAATTCCTTCTCCTCTCAATTGGATGGAATTGAAGGCCTGGGTCCGAAAACGCAAGCAGAACTTGATGAAATATTTCAAATCTCTGACAAAAATCAAGGAAGCTAGCGTGGATGAGATTGTCGCCGTTGGTATACCAAGAGCAGTAGCAGAGGCTGTTCACCAACACTTGAATCCCCAAGAACGCGTAGAACTAGCTCAGGTAGCAGAGTCACCTGCTGAATACAAGTGATAAAGTAACAAGGAAAGGTTTTTGCTTTAGCGAGTGCAAGCTAGTCAGAATTATGGTAAAATAGATAAGATATGACTAAAGAATTTCATCATGTAACGGTCATGCTCCATGAAACCATTGATATGCTTGATGTAAAACCTGACGGTATTTACGTTGATGCAACCTTGGGTGGAGCAGGCCATAGCGAGTATTTATTAAGTAAATTAAGTGAAAAGGGGCATCTCTATGCCTTTGATCAGGACCAGAATGCCATTGACAATGCCCAAAAACGTCTGGCGCCTTATATAGAAAAAGGAATGGTTACCTTCATCAAGGACAACTTCCGTCATTTGCAGCTACGTTTGCAGGAAGCAGGTGTAGAAGAGATTGATGGTATTTGTTATGACTTGGGAGTTTCGAGTCCGCAATTGGATCAGCGGGAGCGAGGTTTTTCTTATAAGAAGGATGCGCCACTGGATATGCGGATGAACCAGGAAGCTAGTCTGACAGCTTATGAGGTTGTCAATCATTATGACTATCATGACTTGGTGCGAATCTTTTTCAAGTATGGAGAAGACAAGTTTTCCAAACAAATTGCTCGGAAGATTGAACAGGCGCGTGAGTTGAAGCCAATTGAGACAACGACAGAATTAGTAGAGATTATCAAGTCTGCTAAGCCTGCCAAGGAACTCAAGAAAAAAGGTCATCCGGCCAAGCAAATTTTCCAAGCCATTCGTATTGAGGTCAATGATGAATTAGGAGCTGCAGATGAGTCCATCCAACAAGCTATGGAATTACTAGCAGTGGACGGAAGAATCTCAGTCATTACCTTTCATTCGCTGGAAGATCGCCTGACCAAGCAATTGTTCAAGGAAGCTTCGACTGTAGAGGTTCCAAAAAGGCTTGCCTTTCATTCCGGATGAGCTCAAACCTAAGATGGAATTAGTCTCTCGTAAACCAATACTACCAAGTAAGGAGGAGTTGGAGGCCAATAATCGTTCCCACTCAGCCAAGTTACGAGTAGCTCGAAAAATTCATAAGTAAGGGGATAAAATGGTAGAAAAAAGAGAAACAACGAGCCAATTACTGCAAGCTCGTATCAAGAGATTTTCACGTGTTGAGAAGGCCTTTTTACCTTTCGATTGCCATTACAGCTCTTGTCTTAGCCATCAGTGTGATCTATATGCAAACCAAGCTCCTGCAAGTTCAAAGTGATTTGACAACTGTCAACAGACAGATTGAGGAGAAAAAGACGGAGCTGGACGATGCTAAGCAAGAAGTCAATGAATTGATTCGCTCAGAACGTCTGGCGGGTGTCGCGGATTCGCAAGACTTGCAATTAAACAATGGAAATATCCGATCGGCGGAGTAATATATGAAAACATGGAAAGAAAAAATAGTACACTTTGCCATTAAGAATCGCAGAACTCCTCTAGAAAACCGCAGACGAGTTGGAAAAAGCCTTAGTCTCTTGGCTGTCATTCTCTTTGCTGTTTTTGGTTAACTTTTGCGGTGATTATTGGTACGGGAAAAGAAGTTTGGTGTTGACCTGGTCAAAAGAAGCTTATAAGGTTCATCAAACAACTCGAACAGTCCCTGCTAAGAGGGGAACCATTTATGATCGTAATGGAACTCCGATTGCAGAAGATGCAACCTCCTATAATGTTTATGCGGTCATTGATAAGGATTATAAGTCTGCGAATGGAGATATTCTATATGTTGAGGAATCTCAGTACAATAAGGTAGCCGAAATTTTCCATAAGTACTTGGATATGGAGAGACCTACGTCAAAGATCAACTCTCTCAACCCTAATCTCAAACAGGTTTCCTTTGGTACTAAAGGAAATGGGATTACCTACGCAAATATGATGTCCATAAAAAAGGATCTAGAAGCTGCCAAGATTGAGGGAGTGGATTTTACCACAAGCCCCAATCGAAGTTATCCAAATGGGAAATTTGCTTCATCCTTCATTGGTCTAGCCCAGCTCCATGAAAATGAAGATGGTTCGAAGAGCCTTATTGGAACATCGGGTATTGAAAGCTCCTTGAATAGCTTGTTAGCAGGGACAGATGGTATTATTACCTATGAAAAGGATCGTTTGGGGAATATCGTTCCAGGTACGGAACAAGTCACTCAACAAACCGTAGATGGAAAAGATGTCTACACGACAATATCTAGTCCTTTGCAATCCTTTTATGGAAAGCCAAATGGATGCCTTCCAGGAAAAAGTGAAAGGCAAGTACATGACTGCGACCTTGGTTAGCGCCAAGACAGGAGAAATTCTGGCCACGACTCAAAGGCCGACCTTTGATGCTGATACCAAAGAAGGGATTACAGAGGACTTTGTTTGGCGTGATATCCTTTACCAAAGTAACTATGAACCAGGTTCAACCATGAAGGTCATGACCTTAGCAGCAGCTATAGATAACAATACCTTCCCTGGAGGAGAATATTTCAACAGCAGTGAACTGAAGGTGGCGGATGCTACCATCAAAGACTGGGATGTCAATGAAGGTCTGACTAGTGGTGGAATGATGACCTTCTCGCAAGGTTTTGCTCACTCTAGTAACATCGGTATGACTCTCCTTGAGCAGAAAATGGGTGATGCTACTTGGTTAGACTATCTCAATCGTTTCAAATTTGGAGTTCCGACTCGGTTTGGGATGAGTGAAGAGTATGCTGGTCAACTCCCTGAAGATAATATCGTTAATATTGCCATGAGTTCCTTTGGTCAAGGGATTTCTGTTACGCAAACTCAGATGCTTCGTGCCTTTACGGCTATTGCCAACGACGGGGTTATGCTAGAGCCTAAATTTATCAGTGCCCTTTGATGACCCAAATGATCAAACGGTACGTAGTCACAAAGGAAGTTGTGGGAAATCCTGTGTCCAAGGAAGCAGCTAGCCTGACTCGAGACCACATGGTGATGGTTGGTACAGATCCTGCCTATGGTACAATGTACAATCATAGTACAGGGAAAGGGACAATCAACGTTCCTGGCTATAATGTGGCATTGAAATCAGGGACTGCCCAGATTGCGGATGAACAAAATGGAGGATATCTAAAAGGTTCAACCAACTATATTTTCTCAGTTGTCTCTATGCCCAGCTGAAAAACCCAGATTTCATCCTCTATGTGACCGTTCAACAGCCAGAACATTACTCAGGAATACAGTTAGGAGAATTTGCCAACCCTATTCTGGAAAGAGCTTCAGCAATGAAAGATACACTCAATCTTCAATCAACAGCCAAAAGCTTGGATCAGGTAACATCTACAACTAGTTATGCCATGCCAGAAATGAAGGATTATAGCCCTGGAGATCTAGCTGAGGAACTCCGTCGTAACCTTTGTACAACCAATTGTTATCGGTTCAGGAACAAAAATCAAAGAAAGCTCTGTAGCAGAAGGAACCAATCTAGATGCCAATCAGCAAATCTTACTCCTTTTCAGATAAGGTAGAAGAGATGCCTGACTTATATGGCTGGTCTAAGAAAAATGTTGAAACCCTTTGCACAAATGGCTGAATATCCAAGTTGAGTTTGAAGGCACAGGGAGAAAACTGTTAAAAAGCAAAGTGTTCGTGCCAATACAGCTTTAAAAGATATCGAGAAAATAAAAATAACATTAGGAGATTAGAATGCTTATTTCTATCCTTGCTGGAATATCTGCCTTTATTCTTACAGTTATCAGGGATTCCAGCTTTTTATCCGTTTTTACCGAAAAGCACAAATTACTGGTCAACAGATGCATGAGGATGTTAAACAACACCAAGCAAAAGCCGGGACACCAACAATGGGGGGACTCGTCTTTCTCCTAGCAGGAGTTTTAGTTAGTCTGGTCCTTGCTCGTGACTAATCAATTAACCAATAATGTTGGAATGATCCTCTTTATCCTGGTCTTATATGGTTTGGTCGGTTTCTTGGACGATTTCCTCAAGGTTTTCCGCAAAATCAATGAAGGACTCAATCCTAAACAGAAGCTTTTGCTTCAGTTGGTCGGAGGGTTATCTTCTATTTCTTCTATGAAAGAGGTGGAGATATCTTAAATGTATTTGGTTATCCCTTGCATTTAGGTGTTCTGTATATTTTCTTTGCCCTCTTTTGGTTGGTCGGTTTTTCAAATGCAGTTAACCTGACTGATGGAATCGATGGCTTGGCAAGTATTTCGGTGGTGATTAGCCTATCTGCCTACGGAGTGATTGCCTATGTGCAAAATCAGCTCGATATCTTACTAGTGATTGTAGCTATGATTGGTGGTCTTCTTGGCTTCTTTTGTCTTTAACCACAAGCCTGCTAAAGTTTTTCATGGGAGATGTAGGTAGCCTAGCCCTTGGAGGGATGTTAGCGGCCATTTCCATGGCACTGAATCAAGAATGGACGCTACTCATGATTGGTTTAGTCTATGTTTTTGAAACCACATCTGTTATGCTGCAGGTCAGCTATTTTTAAACTGAGTGGAGGTAAGCGTATCTTCCGGATGACACCTGTTCATCACCATTTTGAGCTGGGTGGTTTTTCTGGAAAAGGGCAAGCCTGGAGTGAATGGAAGGTCGACTTCTTCTTCTGGGGGAGTAGGTTTGTTAGCGAGTTTGATAACCTTGGCTTTCTTGTATTTGTTCTAAAAAGAGAATGTGGAATCATCAGATAGAGAAGGATTAAGTTCCTTCTCTTTTTATTCCTTCAGTTTATTGCATCCCCATCTCAAAAATAGGTAAATTTATGATAAAATGGAGATAGAGAGTTGAAATGATGAGTTATTTTAAAAATATAGATTTGACAAATCCAAGTTTAGTTAGGGATGCGAACTTTCAAGACAGGGATCGCTGTTTTTTTAGTTCTCATGATTTTTTTGGTTTTTGGCTGGAAAGGGTTGCAGATTGGAGCTCTGACCGCTGTTTTTAGTTTAGAGAAGACTTTGACAAGAGTGTACATTTTGGAACTTCGCGTATTTTGGGAAATAGTATCGGTGGTTTTTACGCCCTTGTTTTCTTCCTCTTAAATAATCTTTTTCACGGCGCCTTCTGGGTAACCCTCCTTGTTGTTCCAATTTGCACCATGTTAACCATTATGACAAAATGTAGCCATGAATAATAAAGCAGGTGTTATCGGTGGTGTTTCAGCTATGTTGATTATTACCTTATCAATTCCAAATGGAAGACTATTTTTGTACGTATTTGCCCGAGTATTTGAAACTTTTATGGGTGTTTTTTTGTGGCAATTATCGTAAATTATGATATTGACCGCTTACGTAGCATTTTTGAGAAAGAAAAATAATGTCATATAATGTGACATTATCGTTTGACAGTTATTAGACTATAATAGACAGAAAGAAGGAAGTGTACATGAAGGAAAAAGAATTTCGTCGCAATATGGCAGTTTTCCCTATTGGCAGTGTTATGAAGTTGACCAGATCTTTCGGCTCGCCAGATTCGTTATTATGAAGATCAGGGAGTTGATTAAACCTGATCGAAACGAAGGCAATCGCCGAATGTATTCTTTAAATGATATGGATCGGTTGCTTGAGATTAAGGATTATATCTCTGAAGGTCTGAACATTGCTGCTATCAAGAAAAAAATATGCCGAACGTGAGGCGAAAGCCAGAAAACCAGTCAGTCAAACTGAGGTGCGTCAGGCCCTTCGGAATGAGGTTCTTCAACAAAGTCGCTTTGCTTCTCAACAATCGCCTTTTTGGTCGCGGTTAGGCAACCGCTAGTCGTCATATATAGGAGAAAAACCATGCCAATCACAGCTGCAGATATTCGTCGTGAAGTTAAGGAAAAAATGTAACCTTTATCCGTCTCATGTTTTCAGATATTTTTGGGAACAATGAAAAAACGTCGAAAATTCCTGCTACAGATGAACAACTAGACAAGGTCTTGTCAAACAAGGCTATGTTTGATGGATCTTCTATTGAAGGGTTTGTTCGTATCAATGAATCAGATATGTACTTGTACCCTGACCTGGACATGGACTGTCTTCCCTTGGGGAGATGAGAACGGTAGTGTCGCAGGATTGATCTGTGATGTCTATACAACAGAAGGAGAGCCATTTGCTGGAGATCCTCGAAGCAACCTTAAACAGAGCTCTTTATCACATGGAGAAAGTTGGATTCAAATCTTTCAACCTTGGTCCGGAACCAGAATTCTTCCTATTCAAGCTTGATGAAAATGGAGACCCAACTCTTGAGGTGAATGACAAGGGTAGTTACTTTGATTTGGCGCCTACAGACCTTGCTGACAACACTCGTCGTGAGATTGTTAACGTCTTGACCAAAATGGGATTTGAAGTTGAAGCAAGTCACCACGAAGTTGCTGTAGGTCAACATGAGATTGACTTTAAGTATGATGAAGTTCTTCGTGCTTGTGATAAGATTCAAATCTTTAAACTTGTTGTAAAAACCATTGCTCGTAAACATGGTTTGTATGCAACCTTTATGGCTAAACCTAAATTTGGTATCGCTGGATCAGGTATGCACTGTAATATGTCCTTGTTTGACGCGGAAGGGAACAACGCCTTCTTTGATCCAAAATGATCAAAAAGGAATGCAATTGTCAGAAACAGCCTATCACTTCCTTGGTGGTTTAATTAAACATGCCTACAATTACACAGCTATCATAGAACCCAACAGTTAACTCATACAAACGTTTGGTTCCGGGCTGCAAGCCCTGTTTACATTGCTTGGGCAGGTCGCAATCGTTCACCACTTGTCCGCGTACCAGCATCACGCGGAATGGGAACACGTTTGGAGTTGCGCTCAGTGGACCAATGGCAAACCCATATATTGCTATGGCTGTTTCTTTTAGAAGTTGGTTTGAACGGTATCGAAAACAAAAATCGAAGCACCAGCGCCTATCGAAGAAAATATCTACATTATGACTGCAGAAGAGCGTAAAGAAGCTGGCATCACAGACCTTCCATCAACTCTTCACAACGCTTTGAAAGCTTTTGACAGAAGACGAAGTGGTTAAAAGCAGCTCTAGGGTGAACACATCTATACTAGCTTCCTTGAAGCTAAAACGTATCGAGTGGGCAAGCTATGCAACTTTTGTCTCACAATGGAAAATTGACAACTACCTAGATCTTTACTAATGATAAATCAGAAAAGATTGTCCGAGAGGACGATCTTTTTCTTCTGCATTTTATATCGAGATGTGATATATTTTATATAACGAAGTGCGATATATCGAACTGAATAGGAGGTGGCAATAAATGGAATTAACGGATAAGATCCGTCGAGTTTATCTTCCGATGACGGAAACAGGTTTTTATATCTTGTTCTGTCTGCAGAAGGAGAACCATGGATATGGTATCACGCAAAAGGTCAAGGAGATGACAGATTCGCAAGTTTCAATCAGTCCTGGAACTATGTATGGAACCTTGTCAAAAATGGAAAAGGATGGTTTGATTTCCTTTGTTCGCGAAGAGGAAAAACGTAAAATCTATCAGATCACAGACTTGGGACGAAAAGTTTTAGATATTGAATTGAAGCGTATTGAACGGCTCTATAGAAACAGTCGGGAGGAAGGATGATGGAAAAGAAAATTGTTTATCGAATTTTTACAATTGCGGATTATGAGAGGGAGGCTCTATACTTTAGAGATATGCATGCTAAGGGCTGGAAACTTAGAAAAGTAAGCTACTCTATCTTATTGTTTGCAGTTAAGTATACCTTTGAAAAGTGTCACCCTGAGCAAGTGTCTTATCAGTTGGATTTTTACCCAATGGAAAAATCAGAGAGATCCTCCTATTTACAACTATTTAAAGACTGTGGTTGGGAGCATATTACAGACTTTAATAACTTTTCCTATTTTAGAAAAGCACATTCTGAAATTGAATCGGATGCAGAATTTGAAATTTATAATGATGCCACTGGGAAGTTAGCTATGGTTAATCGCATTTTAAGACTGCGATTAGTACCTGTTTTACTTTTGCTAGCCATACATATACCATTCTTACTTAAATTGCTCAATAGAAGTAATGCGTATGGTCTATGGAGTTTTCTTGCGGTCGGGCTAGATGTTTTCTTGTCTTTAATCCTTTTGTTAATAGTTGCCTATATTGGCTGGAAGTTATGGAATAAAAAGAAGGAATTGTCAGATTTATGATAGGGTAGGTATGTTCAAAATTGGAGGGAAAGTCATGATAAATAAAAAGCAATTTCGGATTTTTACCATTGTTGATTTGGACAAGGAAGAAGAGTATTTGCATGAGATGCACTTAAAAGGTTGGAGGTATAGAACGAGTCGTTTTTGGTTTTTCTATTTTTGACCAATGTCAACCGGACGATGTCATCTACCGTATCTATGATTCTAGATTTCTTAAAAAGTATCAGCATGAATTGCAAGATTTTAGAAATAGAGGTTGGGAATTGATAGAAACAGGTTTTTGTTCAATTCTTCGTAAACCAACTTCTGATATACTTTCAGAGGATCAAGTCTATATGAGTAATAATCTCAGGTGGGAAGTTATGCGGTCTAGACTTCGTTCCTGTACAGCTACTTTCTTAGGTGGCCTTGTTGTTTGTATGAGTTTGTTTAAAGAAGAGCTTTTTATGTCTTTCTTTATTATTTTTCTTTTATATGCTTTTCTGATTTCTTATCTAATCCATAGTTTTTTTAGACTTAGACGAAAATATCTGGTTGATTGACATTGGTTTCTAGGTCCTCAGACTGATTTTTAGCACTCTTGATAAAAGAGTGCTAATTTTTGAGTTTTTGTCTGACATTCTCTTCTAAGGGTGTATAATAGAATCATAAAGTTAGCACTTGAATGTATCGAGTGCTAATCGATCAGACAGAGGAGGAGTGATGAGGGTGGTTACAGAGCGTCAGCAGGATATTTTAAATCTGATTATTGACATCTTTACCAAAACGCACTGAACCTGTCGGATCCAAAAACCTTGCAAGAGTCTATTAACTCTAGCAGCGCAACCATTCGTAATGACATGGCGGCTCTAGAAAAGCGAGGTTTGCTTGAGAAGGCTCATACTTCCAGTGGTCGGATGCCGAGTGTGGCTGGATTTCAATACTATGTCAAACACTCCTATCCTTTGACCGTTTAGCTGAGAATCAAGTTTATGAGATTGTAAAGCCTTTGATCAGGAGTTCTTCAAACTTGAGGATATTCTTCAAGAGGCAACGAAAATCTTGGCAGACTTGAGTGGTTGTACGGTTGTAGCACTGGATGTAGAACCAAGTAGGCAGAAGCTGACAGCTTTTGATATTGTTGTCCTCGGACAACATACAGCACTTGCTGTTTTTACGCTTGATGAGTCTAGAACAGTTACCAGTCAGTTTTTGATTCCGAGAAATTTTTTGCAGGAAGATTTGCTGAAACTGAAGAGCATCATTCAGGAACGTTTCCTCGGCTACACCGTTCTAGATATTCACTACAAGATTCGAACGGAGATTCCTGCAGATTATCCAGCGTTACTTCACAACAACGGATAATGTGATTGATCTCTTTGAACACATTTTTAAGGAAATGTTCAACGAAAATATTGTGGTGGCGGGCAAGGTCAATCTCTTGAATTTTGCCAATCTAGCGGCCTATCAGTTCTTTGATCAACCGCAAAAGGTGGCCTTGGAGATTCGTGAGGGGCTGCATGAGGAACAGATGCAAAGTGTCCGAGTTGCGGATGGCCAAGAATCTTGTCTTGCTGACTTAGCAGTGATTAGCAGTAAGTTCCTGATTCCCTATCGTGGATTTGAATTCTTGCGATTATAGGTCCGGTTAATCTGGATTATCAACAGTTGGTTAATCAACTTAATGTTTGTCAATCGAGTTTTTAACTATGAAGTTGACGGATTTTACCGCTATCTCAGCAGCAATCACTATGAAGTGAATTAAGATTGAAATCATTAAAGGAGGCGAAAATGGCCCAAGATATAAAAAATGAAGAAGTAAAAGAAGAGGAAGTTGTTGAATCAGTAGAAGAAACAACCCCCGAGAAGTCGGAATTGGACTTGGCTAATGAACGTGCCGAGGGTTTGAAAAACAAATATCTTCGAGCTCATGCAGAAATGCAAAACATTCAGCGTCGTGCCAATGAAGAGCGCCAACTCTTGCAACGCTATCGCAGCCAAGATTTGGCAAAAGCAATCTGCCATCACTGGATAACCTAGAACGTGCTCTTGCTGTTGAAGGGTTGACAGATGATGTCAAAAAAGGACTAGAAATGGTCCAAGAAAGCTTGATTCATGCTCTGAAAGAAGAAGGAATTGAAGAAATTCCAGCGGACGGTGAATTTGACCATAACTACCATATGGCTATTCAAACAGTTCCAGCTGATGATGAGCATCCAGCAGACACCATCGCACAAGTCTTCCAAAAAGGCTACAAACTCCATGACCGCATCCTAAGACCGGCAATGGTGGTAGTGTATAATTAGAGAGGGATAGATGGAACAAATAATAAATTTATTAATCAATTGGTAAAGGAATATGGTCCAGTAACAGTAATAGTGCTAATAGCAGTAGTGTTATTATGGTTATTGATTGTTTACCCAGTTTTACGTCTTTTTGGGGGCTCTTAAAAATCTTTTACGACTAGAAAACGTGCTTCAAAAAACAATTGGAATTATCAAAGTCAGAAAACAGTTTTTAAGTTTGAACGAACTGAGAAAAAGGCTGGAATATTTTGAAGGGCTTAAACAATGGGATGAAATCACTCTAAATGGTGGTAGTGTTTATGAAATTAATTATAAAACTTATCCAAATAGAACTTTGAAACAGAAAATTTTTGGAGTGGGATAAAGTGGTGATTGTTATTACATTGACACCTAAAAAAATAAAAACCTTGTCCGAAACGACAATAAACTATGAAGAAAGATAAAATATGTTTGGCTTTGCAATAGTGAGCGAAGCGAACCAAAGACGATACTCTTCAGCAGTAGCTAGTTTGCAGCAAACTTTGAGACCTTAGGCTCAAAGTTTAGTCAAAGATGATTGAAGTCAAGCTCTGACAGCGTCGCCACTTAAGAAGAGTATCAAAAAGAAAAAGAAGATAAATTTAAGGAGAAAAACACATGTCTAAAATTATCGGTATTGACTTGAGGTACAACAAACTCAGCAGTTGCAGTTCTTGAAGGAACTGAAAAGCAAAATCATCATAAACCCAGAAGGGAACCGCACAACTCCATCTGTGAGTGTCATTCAAAAACGGTGAAATCATCGTTGGTGATGCTGCAAAAACGTCAAGCAGTTACAAACCCAGATACAGTGATCTCTATCAAATCTAAGATGGGTACTTCTGAAAAAGTTTCTGCAAATGGTAAAGAATACACTCACAGAAATCTCAGCTATGATTCTTCAATATTTGAAAAGGTTACGCTGAAGATTACCTTGGTGAAAAAGTAACTAAAAGCAGTTATCACAGTTCAGCTACTTTAACGACGCTCAACGTCAAGCAACAAAAAGATGCTGGTAAAATCGCTGGTCTTGAAGTAGAACGTATCGTCAACGAACCAACTGCAGCCGCTCTTGCTTACGGTTTTGGACAAGACTGATAAAGAAGAAAAATCTTGGTATTCGACCTTGGTGGTGGTACATTCGATGTTTCTATCCTTGAATTGGGTGACGGTGTCTTCGATGTATTGTCAACTGCAGGGGACAACAAACTTGGTGGTGACGACTTTGACCAAAAATCATCGACCACTTGGTAGCAGAATTCAAGAAAAGAAAACGGTATTGACTTGTCTACTGACAAGATGGCAATGCAACGTTTGAAAGATGCAGCTGAAAAAGCGAAGAAAAGACCTTTCTGGTGTAACTTCAACACAAATCAACTTGCCATTCATCACTGCAGGTGAGGCTGGACCTCTTCACTTGAAATGACTTTGACTCGTGCGAAATTTGACGACTTGACTCGTGACCTTGTAGAACGTACAAAAGTTCCAGTTCGTCAAGCTCTTTCAGATGCAGGTTTGAGCTTGTCAGAAATCGACGAAGTCATCCTTGTTGGTGGTTCAACTCGTATCCCAGCCGTTGTAGAAGCTGTTAAAGCTGAAACTGGAAAAGAACCAAACAAATCAGTTAACCCTGATGAAGTAGTTGCTATGGGTGCTGCCATCCAAGGTGGTGTTATCACTGGTGATGTGAAAGACGTTGTTCTTCTTGACGTAACACCATTGTCACTTGGTATCGAAACAATGGGTGGTGTCTTCACAAAACTCATCGACCGCAACACTACGATTCCAACATCTAAATCACAAGTCTTCTCAACTGCAGCAGATAACCAACCAGCCGTTGATATCCACGTTCTTCAAGGTGAACGCCCAATGGCGGCAGATAACAAGACTCTTGGACGTTTCAATTGACAGATATCTCAGCTGCACTCGTGGTATCCACAAATCGAAGTTACATTTGACATCGATAAAGAACGGTATCGTATCTGTTAAGGCTAAAGACCTTGGAACTCAAAAAGAACAAACAATCGTTATCCAATCTAACTCAGGTTTGACTGATGAAGAAATCGACCGCATGATGAAAGATGCGAAGCAAACGCTGAAGCAGATAAGAAAACGTAAAGAAAAGTTGACCTTCGTAACGAAGTAGACCAAGCGATCTTTGCGACTGAAAAAGACAATCAAAGGAAACTGAAGGCAAAAGGTTCGACGCAGAACGTGAAGCTGCCCTAAGCTGCCCTTGATGACCTTGAAAGCTCAAAGAAGACAACAACTTGGACGACATGAAAGCAAAACTTGAAGCATTGAACGAAAAAGCTCAAGGCCTTGCTGTTAAACTCTACGAACAAGCTGCAGCAGCTCAACAAGCTCAAGCAGGAGCAGAAGGCGCACAAGCAACAGGAAACGCAGGCGATGACGTCGTAGACGGAGAGTTTACGGAAAAGTAAGGGGCTAGTGTTATGAGTGTTAATAAAAATAATCTTTCTGACATTGCAGATTATCATGAAAAAGATAAAGTTTTTGAAGAATTATTTAATTTGGATTATAATCCAACAGAAATGATGGTAACTGTGGAAAGAAATGGAAATGTCATTTATAAAGAATTTACAGAAGTAGCTGTTGGTAAGAGTAAATATGACTACACTTCTGTGTTTAAAAGATGTTATCATTGACTTTTCAGATCATATACGTCAGAGTTACACCTATATAAAAACACAAGACCCGCACTATAATAAATTTGAATTTGATTTGGCTAAAGGTCTTTGAAGATTACTACTAGAGATAATACAATAATTTTTATTTCAAAGGAATAATCTAACCACAGAGGTTGCAACCCAGCCTCTGTTTTTCGGTAAAATAGAGGATGTTGCGTATGAAAAAAGTACTTTGTATCATTTATCCTAATTTTTCTCTTTATGAGATAACCACTTTAACAAGTACTTTAGCCCTGTCTTTTGACGTAACAATTGATTATGTAGCTTCAGAACATTCGATAGTTATATCTGAGGATGGCTTACCCTGTCAACCGACCAAAACATTGGATCAAATCTGTATAGAAGAGTATTCTTGTGTGATTTTGCCAGGAATGGTTAACATTGGACCTGCTCTACAGGATGAAAAATTGATATCGTTTTTGAGGGAGCTTGGTGAGCAAGATGTCTTAATTGCAGCCATTTCCTCAGCCCCTCTTTTATTAGCCAAAGCAGGCTTGTTGAAGGACACGAAATTTACAGGTGGAATTTGGCAAAACTTCTTTGACTATTTTGAATTTCTTCCTCGTGAGAATTTCCAACCGAAAGTTCTTGTGCAAGATAGGAATATTATCACGGCTATAGGATTCGCACATCAAGAGTTTGCAAGGAAAGTGATTCTAAGTTTAGGGTTGTCAGAAAATACGGGCAACTATTTTAAAGAACAGAATGAGTACGCAGAAGAGGATTTGATATTTACTCTATCGGACCAAGAGTTTGATCAAGTGAAGCGAAGTATGAAAACACCCTCTAAAGATTTACTTATAAATTATAGAAAGGAACAAAGAGCGTTCGAGGGAATTGAACACGAGTTCTAAAGTTTCTTACTCAATATGAAAGAAAGGGAATTGAACCCGACCTACATCGTGGTTTAATTCACAACATCAATAGAAAGGAACAAGTGTGTTCAGGAAATTGAACACGGGTTCCAGAATTTCTTACTTAATCTGAAAAGAAAGGAACAAAGAGTGTTCGGGGAATTGAACCCGAGTTCTAAAGTTTCTTACTCAATAACAATAGAAAGGAACAAGAGTGTTCGTAACTGAACACGGGCTACGGACGGTGCCAAAAAGATAGTTTTTTCTAGGACGCAAGCGTCCGTCGTCAAAACTCCTATTTTGGCTGTGTCCGTTTAACGCCCTTTGTATCTTGAATTATGAACAATACTGAATTTTACGACCGTTTGGGCGTTTCGAAAAATGCATCTCAAGATGAGATCAAGAGAGCCTATCGGAAATTATCTAGAAATATCATCCAGATATCAACAAGGATCCTGGAGCTGAGGACAAGTACAAGGAAGTTCAAGAAGCTTATGAAACTTTGAGCGATGAACAGAAACGTGCTGCCTATGACCAATATGGTGCTGCTGGTGCCAATGGTGGTTTTGGTGGTGCTGGCGGTTTCGGTGGCTTCGATGGAGCAGGTGGTTTTGGCGGATTTGAAGATATCTTCTCAAGCTTCTTTGGTGGTGGCGGTGCATCACGTAATCCAAATGCCCCTCGTCAAGGTGACGACCTCCAGTATCGCGTTCATTTGACTTTTGAAGAAGCTATTTTTGGTACAGAAAAGGAAGTCAAATACAATCGTGAAGCAAGCTGTCGTACTTGTAATGGGTCTGGTGCTAAACCTGGAACAAGTCCAGTTACTTGTGGACGCTGTCATGGTTCAGGTGTGATCAATGTTGATACCCAGACACCTCTTGGTATGATGCGTCGCCAAGTAACCTGTGATGTCTGTCATGGCCGTGGTCAAGAAATCAAAGATCCATGTACAACCTGTCATGGAACTGGTCATGAAAAACAAGCCCATAGCGTACACGTAAAAATCCCTGCTGGTGTGGAAACAGGTCAACAAATCCGCCTAGCTGGTCAAGGTGAAGCCGGCTTTAATGGAGGCCCTATGGTGACTTGTACGTGGTGGTTTCAGTTGAAGCTAGTGATAAGTTTGAACGTGAAGGAACCACTATCTTCTACAATTTGAACCTTAATTTTGTTCAAGCAGCACTTGGTGATACGGTAGACATCCCTACAGTTCATGGTGATGTAGAATTGAGTCATTCCAGAAGGAACTCAGACTGGTAAACGATTCCGCCTACGTGGTAAAGGTGCGCTGAGCCTTCGTGGTGGTGCCCTTAGTGACCAATACGTTACTGTCAATGTCGTGACTCCAACAGGCTTGAACGAACGACAAAAAGCAGCCTTGAAAGAATTCGCAGCTGCAGGTGATCTAAAAGTCAATCCAAAGAAAAAAGGCTTCTTTGACCATATTAAGGATGCCTTTGAAGGAGAATAAAGCATAAAGTAAAAAGAGCCTTCGGGCTCTTTTTCGTGCAATCTTAAGACTTTTAGCATAGGAGAAAGAATCTCCAACTGGTCTACTATTGATATTTTTGAATGAGTAAGCCGGCCGCATCCATGTCCTGGATGAGTTGCTTGAGTTCTGATTCCTTGCCAGGCTTAATGGTGACGGTATCAATGTGCTTAATCGCCGAATTATCCTGGATATCCACCAAGGTCAACGCTTTTTCATAGAATGCGATTCCCTTTTTCAGGCTTTCCGAATCCTGCCAAGAGAGAATAAAGAAAGAAGGATTTGATTTTTTTCCGATTTCTTGGAAATACTTCCTGCTCTCCTCCTCTAAAAATTGGGATAAACCATGATTGAATAAGTTGTCTTCTACTGAATGGTAGGAAATATCTCCTGTGTTTAGGACATAGACTTTGAGTCGATTTTAGTCAGGTTAGGACTTTCTTTTTAGGACTGGGTGGCTATTGACAACATCATCAGAGAAAGTCACATAAAAATCTAAGCCTCCACCCTCGAATTGATAGCTTCCATTTGATTCTACTTTTTCAGGAGGCAGGTCAAGGGAGATAAAGATTTGTTTTAAGGCTTCATTTCCTTCTCGGATGTCACTCGGTGAGGCCTTGAACAGATTGGCCAGTATTAGAAATGCTAGGGCTACAAGAAGGCTGAGGCCACCACAAATGATCAGGATGATTCGCGTCAAAACTTTAAAAAACTGTTTCATCTTCATGCCCTCCCTTGTCTATTAAGATCTGCTAACCAAAATGGATGTAAAGGGGAAATAAGGAAAATTGGAGTTTCCCTTAGTTTTCTTCAGTTTCCTGCAATTCTTTTAGTACAGCAAGTCTTGCTTGAAGGTCATTTTCAAAGACTTTAAACTTATAGGTCAAATCTTTTTGATATTCCTTGATGAGTTCTTTTTGCTGGTTGATGATTTGCAGGCTGTTTTGGATAATGTCCACATCGTCTTTGATAGCTTGAACGCGGTTAGTGGTATTCAAGACTTCATCTGTGATGGCTTGGCGATTTTTGTGACCAGATAACTTCCGGCTGCAGCTCCTGCAAATAGCAGTAGGTTGGATAATTTCATGGTAGCTCCTTAGGCGTTTTGATAGTTTCAGCTACTTGAGCAAGTTTGTCAAAGTCTGGTTCATGGGCGATAAAAATCAATCTTGAGGTCATCGTCCGCACTGTAGCGAGGTACAAGGTGAACGTGGGTATGAAAGACTGTTTGACCAGCGACTTCTTCACAGTTGGCAATGATATTCATACCAGCAGCCTTAGTTGCTTTCATGACTTTTTGAGCCACTGTTGGCACTTGGGCAAAGAGTTGGCTGGCGCTAGTGGCGTCCATTTCTAAAAGATTGCGATAGTGTTCTTTGGGTACGACCAAGGTGTGACCTGGTGTCGCTTGAGAGATATCAAGAAAGGCAAGAACCTGCTCATCTTCGTATACTTTTGAAGCAGGAATTTCCCCTGCGATAATTTTTACAAAAAATACAATCTGACATAAAAACCACCTCTACTGTATTGAATTTTGATATAATATAGCTACATTATACCAGATTTGGAGAAAATATGTTAGAAATTAAAAACCTGACAGGTGGCTATGTCCATGTCCCTGTCTTGAAAGATGTGTCCTTTACCGTTGAAAGTGGGCAGTTGGTCGGTTTGATTGGTCTCAATGGTGCGGGAAAAATCAACGACGATCAATGAGATTATCGGTTTGTTGACACCTTATAGTGGCTCTATCAATATCAATGGCCTGACCCTGCAAGGAGATGCGACCAACTATCGCAAAAGCAGATTGGCTACATTCCTGAGACGCTCTAGCCTGTATGAGGAATTGACCCTCAGAGAACATATCGAAACAGTTTGCCATGGCTATGGTATTGAGCAAAAGTGGCTTTCGAGCGAGTGGAACCTTTGTTGAAAATGTTCCGTCTGGACCAGAAATTAGATTGGTTCCCTGTTCATTTTTTCAAAAGGGATGAAGCAGAAGGTCATGATTATCTGTGCTTTTGTGGTGGATCCAAGTCTTTTTCATCGTGGATGAGCCTTTCCTGGTCTTGATCCGCTGGCTATTGCAGACTTGATTCAGCTTTTGGAAGTGGAAAAGCAAAAGGGCAAGTCCATTCTCATGAGTACCCACGTGCTGGATTCGGCGGAGAAGATGTGTGATGCCTTTTGTCATTCTTCATAAGGGTGAGGTGCGTGCCAAGGGAAATCTCTCGCAACTGCGCAGAAGCCTTTGATATGCCTGAGGCTAGTTTGAATGATATTTACCTGGCTTTGACCAAAGAGGAGGACAGATGAAAGACTTGTTTCTAAAGCGAAAGCAGGCTTTTCGTAAGGAGTGTCTTGGTTATCTGCGCTATGTGCTCAATGACCACTTTGTCTTGTTTTTACTGGTCTTGGTAGGTTTTCTAGCCTATCAGTATAGTCAACTGCTCCAGCATTTTCCTGAGAATCACTTACCAATCCTAGGTTTAATTGGGATTGTCTCTGTTTTACTCATGCTTTGGGGTGGAATCGCGACCTATGTGGAAGCACCTGATAAGCTCTTTCTCTTAGTAGCTGAAGAAGAAGTAAGAGAACATATCCAGAAGCAAAGTCTAGTTTCCTTCATCTTTTGGGTCAGTGTACAGACTCTCTTCTTGCTTCTTTTTGCCCCTCTATTTTTAGCCATGGGCTTAGGCTTAGGAGTTTTTGGTGTTTATGTTCTTCTGTTAGGAGTCGGGAAATATTTCCTGTTTCAGAAAAAGACTGGCAAGTTTTTTAGTGCAAATCATCTGGACTGGGACTATGTGATTGCCCAAGAAAGTAAACGCAAGCAGTTCTTGCTTCGCTTCTTTGCCCTCTTTACCCAAGTTAAGGGAATTTCAAACAGCGTCAAGCGACGAGCTTATCTAGATGCTATCCTAAAGGCAGTTCAGAAGGTGCCGAGCAAGATTTGGCAGAACCTCTATCTTCGTTCTTATCTGCGAAATGGAGATCTTTTTGCCCTCAGTCTTCGCCTCCTCTTCCTATCCTTGCTGGCTTTGATCTTTATCGAGCAAGCTTGGATAGCGACAGCAGTAGTAGTTTTATTTAACTATCTCTTGCTATTTCAGTTGCTGGCCCTCTATCATGCCTTTGATTACCAATATTTGACCCAACTTTTCCCACTAGACAAGGGACAAAAGGAAAAAGGATTACAGGCAGTTGTCCGAGGATTGACTGGTGTAGTTTTATTGGTTCAACTGATAGTTGGGTTGATTACCCTCCAAGAAAAACTAGCCCTTTTAGCCCTCCTTGGAGCTGGATTGGTCTTACAAACCTTGTACCTCCCTTATCAGGTGAAACGCCAGATGCAGGACTAACATTGCTTAATAATACTAAAAAGAAGTTGAGTTCAATTTGTCTCAGCTTCTATTTTACTACAAGATAATAGTTGGCCCGTAGAGACTCAACTTGGTCTTGACTTGGTCAAAGTGGAAGCGGTCATAGGCTCTCCAAGCGGCGCGAGTAGGGGCATCTGGATTGAGGGCACTGAGGCCCATGAGAAGACTGGAAGTCTGGTAAAATTTTTCCAGCTTAATCAAGAAGCTATTATCCACTGTCTCAGCTTTAGAGAGAAAGCGGAGGATATTGTCCAGTTGCTCCTGAAAGCGGACATCGTCAGCTGTTGCCTGTTTGCAGACTTGGTAAGCTTTGTTTAACTCAGTTATCAGTGCCTGAGCGCTTTTGATTGGGTTTGTATCCGTCATGAGAATTCCTCCTTTGTGATGGTTTTAAAGTTGTTTCAAGTAATTGTCTTTCTATAATCATAGCTTATCACTTTTAACTCTTTTTACCTTCAAATCTTTAATTGTCATTGAAATTTCCTGAATGGTAATAGCGAGATTTTATGATAAAATAGTTGTAAGGTTATCATGGTTATTTAGTAAAAATTCAACACTTTAGGAATTTTTGAGAACCGTTTAGGATTTGGTGAAAAATAGTTTCTCGACTTATGGTATCCTCTCTTCAGGAGGTTTTAGCCATGAACTATATCATCATTCAAAAAGAGAAAGAAATTTTCAAATTAAAACATAAAGGATATCTACTATATCCAAACGCATCCAAGTAAAGCCCATACCGTGCAGATTGTTACAGAAGACGCTAGCTTTTGATTTGTTTCAAGAATTTAAGCAAGCTTGAGAAACAATATGGAGCAACCTTAACGAGATGTCATCAAAATTGTCTGGTCAATCTTGAACGAGTAAAATCCATGGAACTCCAATCAAAGACCCTTTTTCTTGGAGAAGAAGGTCAATATGCCGTTCAGTATTCAGACGTCGTTATAGAAATTCGCCAAAAATGGTTGAAACAGGAGAGTAAGAAGATGAGAATATTTGTTTTAGAAGATGATTTTTCCCAACAAACTAGGATTGAAACGACGATTGAGAAACTTTTGAAAGAACATCATATCACTCCCAGCTCTTTTGAGGTCTTTGGCAAGCCAGACCAACTACTGGCAGAGGTGCATGAGAAGGGTGCGATCAGCTTTTCTTTTTGGACATTGAGATTCGAAATGAAGAGATGAAGGGGCTAGAAGTGGCTAGAAAGATTCGGGATCGGGACCCCTATGCCCTGATCGTCTTTGTGACGACTCACTCAGAGTTTATGCCCCTGTCCTTTCGTTACCAAGTGTCTGCTTTGGACTATATTGATAAGGCCTTATCGGCAGAGGAGTTTGAATCTCGGATCGAGACAGCCCTTCTCTATGCCAATAGTCAAGACAGTAAAAGTCTAGCGGAAGATTGCTTTTACTTTAAATCAAAATTTGCCCAATTTCAGTATCCTTTTAAAGAGGTTTACTATCTCAGAAACATCCCCAAGACCCCATCGTGTTATTCTCTATACCAAGACAGACAGGCTGGAATTTACAGCGAGTTTAGAGGAGGTTTTCAAGCAGGAACCCCGTCTCTTGCAGTGCCATCGCTCTTTTCTCATCAATCCTTCCAATGTAGTTCGTTTGGATAAGAAAGAAAAACTCCTTTTCTTTCCCAATGGTGGAAGCTGTATGATAGCGCGTTATAAGGTCAGAGAAGTGTCTGAGGGCTATCAATAACTTGCACTAAGTGAGGTGGTGGAATGGAATTAGTTTGGAAAAATAGTTTATACATTTTTGGTATCTGGATTGGAGTTGTTTATATTTTTAAAAGGTGGATGGAATTGGTCTCACTTTTGAGAGAATTTTTAAGGCTTTTCTTTTTAAGATACTATTGGCCTTTGTTTTTGTAATGATTAGCTATATAGTAGGAAATACTTACCTATCTTATTTTATGGAACCCTTGTACGGTATAGGCTTGTCTTTCTTATTGTTAAGAGGGCTTCCTAAAAACTCCTTTTCTTTTTATGGTCTCTTTCCAATGATATTGGTGAATCTCTTTTTATAGAGGTATTTCTTATTTTGTGCTTCCATTTTTGGGACAAGGGCAAGTACATGATGACTACTCATTTACTTGGTTATGTATAATAATTTTCAATTTCTTCATTTCTCTAGCTTTTTGAAATGGTTGAACTATGATTTTACTAGTTTGAGAAGGAAAATTCTAGATAAAGATTTTCAAAAGTCCCTGACTAAGATTAACTGGATAATGGGGACCTACTATCTAGTCATGGAAAGTCTGTCTTTTTGAATATGAACAAAGTATTCAATCAACGACTGTTCGCCATCTGATCCTAGTGTTTTTACTTGCTCTTTTTTTATGGGGGTTATCAAGAAGCTGGATACCTATTTGAAGGAAAAACTTCAGAAAAAACTGAACCAAGAGCAGACCTTGCGCTACAGAGATATGGAGCGGTATAGTCTGCATATAGAGGAGCTTTATAAGGAAGTTCGGAGCTTTCGTCATGATTATACCAACCTCTTGACCAGCTTACGCCTAGGTATTGAAGAGGAGGATATGGGACAGATAAAAGAGGTCTACGACTCCGTCTTGAAGGACTCCAGTCAAATTGCAGGACAATAAATATGACCTTGGCAGATTGGTGAATATTCGTGACCGTTCCTCAAAAAGTCTCTTAGCAGGAAAATTTATAAAAGCCAGAGAAAAGGATATTGTCTTTAATGTCGAAGTACCTGAGGAGATTCAAGTTGAGGGGATGAGCCTGCTTGATTTTCTGACTATTGTGTCTATCCTTTGTGACAATGCTATTGAAGCCAGCGCAGAGGCTAGTCAACCTCATGTTTCAATCGCCTTTATAAAAAAATGGAGCACAGGAGACCTTCATCATTGAAAAACTCCATCAAAGAAGAGGGCATAGATATTTCTGAAATCTTCTCTTTTGGAGTTAGTTCTAAAGGGAGGGCTGAGGTGTTGGTCTCTATACCGTCATGAAAAAATTGTGGAAAGTTATCCCAATGTCAGTCTCAATACCACCTGTCAAGATCAAGTCTTTCGTCAGGTACTTACTATGATACATACAGAATGATGAAAATAAGACCGAGAGTGATTTTTTTCTCAGTCTTATTTTTATAGATGTATTGGCTGATGAAGTCCTTGTGCGATGTGATGAGGATATTTACTAATGTTATATAAAAGATCTTCCCACAATCCTCCACCTGTAATTTGGTTGAGTTCGGTAGTTGTTAGTTCTTGAAATGAAGTTGGGTTTTGATTTTTATCCATGTTATAATTCTCCTTTTTGATAAGATAATAAATAGTTATAGAGTGTTATCTGAAAATTAATCAGAATGTGTTAGAATTTTATCTTTGAAATAATCAAAATATGTTTTCTTTGCAGTTACACTTGTGACTCGACCTTGTAGGCCATATTGGATGAGTTTACTGTCCTCATTAGATAGTTTTGCAAGAGCAGTTAATTTAAAGAGATTTCCTTGCTCTGTTCTGGTAGGAGTTTGATCAATGCTCTGAAGTTGGCCGATGATGGTAATGCCGTGATTTCCAATCTTCTCAAGCTTTAATCTTACAGTTTGTCCTTTATCTAGTAAGGGGAGATAGTCAGATGATACGTAGTAAGTGATTAGTACTTCTCTGTATCTGTGATGACAGGGAATATTTGAGCAATTTCTGTACCAGTTGGAATTCTATTTTTACCTTCAAATTCGCTGTTCAGATGAACGATACCTTTACTTGGAGCAGTTAAGGTATTATTTTCCAAGCGCTGTGTCGCTTGATCTAGTTGTACTTTTAATTCTGTTAATTGATTTTCCACGGTTAGTTGTTGCTGAGAAGCTGTTTGTAAAAAACTGAGTGCGGAGTACTTTCAATTTTTGGTTGCTAAACTATTATCATAAGTTGCTACACTTCGATACCAGCTTGTTGAATTTTTGAGGCTTGCGATAGATGATTCAAGACCTGCAATACTTTGATTAATTTGAGAGAAAAAAATTGCTCATCTATAGCTCCTTGTGTTTGTCCTTGTGATGCTACAAGATAACGATTCAAAAATTGACTGATGTGGATTGCCAGTTGGTAAGCGAGCCCTTTTATTTACGATAGCATCTCTCAGCTCCTGGTATTCTCCAATTTGTTGTTGAACTTTTGTGATTTCTTGTTCAATAGCTGATGAACTGCTATTAGCAAGATTGGCTTGATTTGAAACTTCAGTGTTAGTCTTTGAGATACCTAGCTCAATATCATGAGCTTGTTTAGTAAAAATTCATAAAAGGTATTATGGTAGCCAAATTCATCCTCGCCGAAAAAGATCAGTCGCTTTTTCTAGCTTTGTCTCAAAAATTCCAAGTCCTTCTTTTTGCTTCTCAAGTCTTTGTAATTGAGTTTCTAAGGCAGTTTTCTGGCTCTCTTCCATTGTTTCAGAGTATTTGATGAGTAAATCACCTTTCTCAACTACTTGATTTGCCACTAAATGATTAGCTAAGATAGTATTATCACTGGTTGACTGAATGGATGCAATGACACTTGTAGGGGTGACTTCTCCTTGCGATGTAACAGTAATCTCTTTGTAGCAACAAGAGAAAAATCCGATGAAAGTAAACAGTAATGAAAGTGGTATGATTAATACTGTCGCATAATTATGGTAACGTCTCTGATAAAACTCGACACTTCTAAAAAGATTAGGATTCATAACATTCTCCTTATTTGTTGAATAGATGATGGTAGAAGCCTTGCGCCTGCATTAACTCTTGATGACTACCAACTTCAATGATTTTCCCCTGATCAAGAACAATGACACGGTTAGTTCGTTCGGCTATACTGAGACGATGGGCTACAAAGAGAATGGTTTTATCAGTGAGGACATAAGATTATCTATAACTTTTTCTCAGTCAAGACATCAAGACCGCTAGTAGCTTCATCTAGTATTAAAACAGGAGATTTAGTTAAAAGAGCACGAGCGAGGGCAATTCGCTGCTTCTGTCCTCAGATAAGCCAGCTCCATCAGAGAGCTGAGTTTGATAGCCCATAGGCATTCTTTCAATATCTTGACGGATTTCAGCTAATTCACAAGCTCTTAGAATATCTTCTTGGCTAATCATATGATTACCGCCCAAAGTTAAGTTTTCCAAGATAGAGCCATTAAAGATATAGGCTTTTGAGGTAGGTAATTAATATGACGGCGCAAGACTTTTTATCAATGTTTTAATATCCTGATGATTGATGGAAATATGTCCTTTGTAGGGTTCAAAGAAATTGACAATCATTTTTGGCTAAAGTTGTTTTACCAGAACCACTGACTCCAACTAGGCTAACCTTATCTCCTTGCTTAATCGTGAGATTAATATCTGTTAAGGTATCTCGTCCAAAAACCATACTTATAAGAAAGATCATCAAATTCAATATCGCCCATCAAAAATGTGAATGAACAGGGTTTTTCTTGAACTTGAAATTCAGATTCGACTAGATAGACTTCGTTCAAACGGTTATTAGCGACCTTCGCAGATTGGAGTTTGGTTTGGAGGTTGATAATATTTTCCATAGAGTTGTAAAAGTAAGAAAAGAATGTGTTAAAGGTAATCAGCTGACCGATAGAAATTTTTACTCGACTATGACTAATTGAGCGCCAAACCATAGGATAAGGATATTCAGAACTAATTTTGTTCCCTGCTTTAAACTCGTTTGTAAAATAGAATATTTACTGAGCTTAAAGGATTTTTCCAAATAATCTACAAATTCGCTGTCTATATTTTGATAGCGATTTTCTTCACTCGTGAGCGACTTTATAGTTTCAATCCCGTTGATATCTTCGATAATGGCAGAGCTAACCATAGAATTACTTTGCATGACATCATGGTTCATTTTTTCGAAAGGCTTCATAAAAGAAAAGATGATGAACATGTATATAGGAATGGAAAGAAGAGAAAGAAGGAAGAGATTAGGGTTTTGTGCCAGTAAAACACCCCTACAAGAATCAGAATGGAAACATCAAGAAAAAGAGAGAATGGTGAAGCAAGGCATCTATGATAGAGTTGGCATCTGTGAACCGTGAAATGATTTCCCCTGTACGACGTGTCGCAAAGAAAGACATAGGAAGTTCAAAAATATGGCGAATATAGGATAAAATCACATCAATACTTAATCTCTGACTCAGAACAGTTAGGAGATAATCTCAGGAGAAACTCATGGCTTGTTGGAGGATATAGGTGATAATTAGACCAACTGAGATAATTCCTAAAGTTGATTTCATCTGATTTGGAATGTACTCATCCAGGATTCCTTGGAGATAATAAGAACCACCGATATTGATAATAGTGACCAATAAGCTTGAGAGAACAATGTAAGCAATAGAGAGATTTTTGTTTGAAAAATCAGAGGAAGGAAGCTCATTAGACCATTCTTTTTATCTTTATGGGGTTGATAGCTGGGTTTGGGAGCTAGAAAAATAGCTACTCCAGTCCATTCAGAGAAAAAGCGTTCTTTTGACATTTTGGTGATTTTTACAGAAGGGTCAGGATCACCAATAATAAGATAGTCTTTCTTTGTTTGATAGACAACATAGTAATGTTGAAGTTTTCCTTCTTTATGAACATGAACGATAAATGGATAGGGGACATCACTCATGTCAAAGAGAGTTTTATCTGCTTGAATGGGTCTTGTTTCAAAGCCCATTTCATTTGCGGCTTTTACAATGCCAAGAGCCGTCGTTCCTTCTTTATTGGTCTTTGCAAGTTCTCTCAAGTGAGCTAGAGAAAAATCTGAACCATAGAATTTAGCAATCGAGGCTAAGGCAGCAACACCGCAGTCTCTAGCATCTATTTGAGGAACAAATGTACGTTTATAAGAAGTCATTGGCAATTCCTTTCATATAGTAGATAGGTATATTATGCCATAAAAATAAGTTCATATTTTATGAAATCTTGAATAGTCATTGAAACTTCCTGAATGGTAAAAAGTGATTAGAAATTATCTTTAAAAATTTAGAGGTGGTTTTAAATAAAAAGCTAATTTAAGACGTTTCGATGACAATTCAAGATTTGGATGAAAAATTTTAAAAACAATGATATACTAAACTTGTCAAAGTTGCAACAGAACAAAGATTAAAAAAATAAAATGGAGGTATTCATCATGGATACAAAAATGATGGAACAATTTGAGATTATGGATGCTGAGGAACTCGAAGATAGTTAGTGGAGGAGGAGGCAATTTTAGGATCTGCAATCGGTGGTTGTATTTGAGAGCAGTGCTATTAGCTGCTGCGGCTGGTCCGATAACTAGGGGAGCAGCAACACTTATTTGTGTAGGTTCAGGAATTATGTCCTCTTTGTAAGATTATGATTTTTAAATACAGTATTATTAGTGCTATTAATTTACTATCTTATTTACTTACTTACAAAAATATCACAGCTATCTAAGAATGATGGAAATAAGGTCGTTAGCAAAATTTTTAATTATATTATCAATAGTTTATATAATTGTTGATGCTTTACTTGATTGATGAAATAAAAACTTAACTACAAACTATTAATTTACTAATATTTTTAATTTCTGCAAAGATAATAAATAGATAGTAAAACTTTTTATTGCAAGGAGAGTAACGAAAAATTAAGATATTTTAGATACTCAAGATTATTGAAATCTTAAACTAAAAATAGGTACTGCTACCTTTTAAGAAGATAGTATACGTACATACTTTTTTTAAGAAAATCAAAAAGATACTAAAAATTCTATTTGTTTATTGAATTTAAGACTTTGGTATGAAAAATAAAAAGGAGGTATTTATCATGAATACAAAAATGTTGTCACAGTTAGAGGTTATGGATGCTGAAATGCTTTATGAAAGTTGAAGGTGGGTATAGCTCCACTGATTGTCGAAATGCACTGATTACAGGAGTCACTACGGGAATTATAACTGGTGGACACTGGAGCAGGTTTGGCCACTTTAGGAGTAGGTGGACTTGCTGGTGCATTTGTTGGAGCACACATTGGTGCAATTGGGGGTGGATTAACATGCCTAGGGAGGTATGGTTGGTGATAAATTGGGACTAAGTTGGTAAGACTTATAGTGAAATTATGAGGATTCTATTCTGATTTATTTTAGTTTTTAAAAAAGAGTATTTGTCATAGATACAAAAATGATGTCTGCAATTTAAAATTATGGATACTGAGATGCTTTATGAAAGTTGAAGGAGGTTTCGGAGGTTGGGGAGATATGCTTTCTGGTTTATTGGTGGGCTAGCACCTTCTCCAACTTTGGATCAATTAAATGGTAAGTGGTCTATTATACATTTTTCAAAACCATGTGGTCCTTATGGTATAGTGGAACTCCAAACTCATGTAATGGTATTTAAAAAGGATTGAAGCTATGAAGGCAAAAAATATGGGAATCAAATTGTTGATGTTTTGGGAATTGGTCAAGCAACTCCTAAAACCAAGTTGGGTAGAGGAAGCTTTTCAAAAATTATATGGTTTGGTTGGATAATCATGTGCGCATTCTAATGGCAGGTCTCAACACTTCTCTCGCAACGAATATCAAGTTTGGTCTAGTTGGAACAGTTGGAGGAGGATTCGCTGGTTATGGAATGTATGTTCTTGGTTACCCAGGTGATTATCTAGATATCACCAATCATAGAGTTGTTTCTGCTAAAAACATTTCACAAAAGTTATCAAATTTTAGAAAATGATTAGATATCATTTAATTGTAATGGAGTTTAGGTATAGGAAAAATATTTGCTAAAAACGCAACGTATTTCTAATGAGATTGTTTCTAGGTCAGCTGCGCTTTTGCTAATCTCTCACTTATCTATTTCTCTCTCGTCAATTTTTAAATTTTTCCTTAGTTTGCCAATTGATTTTAGTGGTTAATCAACTTGATTTCTATTTTTGGCTGTTGTTTATCTCACTAGGGAAATGAGAGAGAAAAAATTTGAAGATGATGATTTGGTAAGTCCCTAGAGCCAATCAACTAATGTTCGTAGGATTGACATGTTTTATGACTATCATCTGTTTGTATAGAGGTATCACAGCAGTAGAAATCCTATCAACAACTAATCGCCCATATTGGAGTTATTCTATGCTTTATTATCACGCTTCTGCTCGTTTGGGGGTTGAAGTATTATAGTAGGAGTTAATGAAGTATAAAAGCAAGTGTTTTCGAAATGCTTACCTCTTTTAATGAAGTTTTGTAATTCAAGATGTTTCGATGACAATTCAAGATTTGGATGAAAAAATTTAATAAACAGTGATATACTAAACTTGTCAAAGTTGCAACAGGACAAAGATTAAAAATAAAAAGGAGTAATTGTCATGAATACAAAAATGATGGAACAATTTGAGATTATGGATGCTGATATGCTTTGCGAGTAAAGTAGGAGGAAAAACAATATATTACGGTAATGGTTTATACTAGATAACTCTAAAGGTTGCTGGGTCAAAACTGGCCTGAAGCTATAAACAAAAATTCTTACTAATTCTATTGTTAATGGATTTTCAGGTGGGAATGCAGGTTGGAATTCGGGTGGACCTCTATAATGAGAGGGTTAAAGTGGTTTTCTGGTGGAGTTGAAAGACGCCGTGAGCTATCATCATATTAGAAGAACTTATTCAAAATATAAAATGTGATTCTCAACTTCTCCTTTGAAAATATATTGATTTCTTACGAATGTGAATTAAAGAAAGGAAGTATATCGATTCCTTATACCCTAGTCGAATGAACATTGAAATTTCAAATGTATTAATTGAGAAATGCGCTACATTTATCTGAAATTCAGTCTAATCAGATAAAAATTAAGAGAATTATCTAATATTAGATATGGATACTAGGACATAGTATAGGGTGATATGTTAATTATAGTTTATGTATTTCTAATATTTTTATTGTGACTCTGAATTTGAGTGAAAAATTAAAACAGTGTTATACTAAACTTGTCATGGTTGCATAGGACACTTCATTGAAAAAGGTAGGTGTTTTTGAAATACTTACCTTTTCAATGAAGTCTTTTGCAATTCAAGATGTTTTGATGATCATTTAAGATTTTATATGAATTTGTAATCTTAAATAAGGTAAGATAAAGCTAACAAATGTAAAGGAGTTTTCTTATGAAGAAAGCAAAAGATAAAATCGCTATTATCGTACCACTTGTATTTGCATCTATTACTACAGGTGTTGCATACGCAGAAGAACAGCCCACTTCTTCCACTATCCAGGCTAATGATAGTTCTCTTGTGGCACCAGATTTGCAATCGGGTACGGAAAATGTGGAGCATAAACCTTCCGTTGTAACTCCCGAAGAGTATGAACAGAATGTTGCGGACTTTAAAAAGATAGATATTGAAGCTGTTCGTTAATCTTTTACAGAGGATCAATTTGAACATACTATATATTTTGGTAGAAAAACATGCTCTCATTGTCGTCAATTTTCTCCTGAATTGGAAAAGAATTTAATAACTTGATTGAAAAAGAAGTTAGAGTATTATGATTTGGATGGTAAGGATTTTTGATGGGGAAGCGAGAGAATTTCTATTTAAAAAGTCGGTATTCCAGGAACACCAACAATTTTGTATTTAAGAAATGGACGTCCGATATCTGGATGAGTTATGGCGGAGCAACTGCACAACAGGTTTATGATTATATGTACTCGAGAAACTCACCTAAGCAATCGGAAACAATAGCATCGTCCGAGGAAACAGTAACTGAAAATGTGCATGATGAGAAAACCAAAAATGACAGCATGAGTACTAGTGATAAAGTTGTAAGTGAAAGCAAAAGGTATGAGTGATGAAAAAAGAACTGAAATGAAAATATCCAATGATAATCCCAATTCTAATAGTGAAAATAGTGGGAAAGTGGAGAGTATAAACTCAACTTCTAAGGCTAAAACTACTCAATCTGGCGATTTAGCAATGTTAGACAATAAGAATCAATTGGAAACTCTCAAACCTATTTTTGATGTTGCTCAAGAAAATAAAACTCCTTCAACTGATGTTAAGGGAACTGATTATGTAAGCCAATCTATTACTTCGAATGAAAAATTATTACCGAAAACAGGAGAGGAAGAAAGTTACCAACTGATTCGGCTAGCTGTCGCGTTTTTATGGCTTCTATAATGATTAAAGTGAAAACAAAAAAATTCATAAATAAAAATAGATGGTAAACAGAGTGCAATGATATTTGTCTGTAATAACATATAGCTAACATTTGCCTATAGACAAGAGTGAAAGGGTAAGTATGTTTTTAATGCTTTGCTTTTTAAATTTTTTTAACAATTCAAGACGTTTCTGATGACCATTCAAGATTTGGATGAAAAAATTAATAAACAGTGATATACTAAACTTGTCAAAGTTGTAACAGGGACAAAAATTAAAAATAAAACAAGGAATATTTATCATGAATACAAAAATGATGGAACAATTTGAGATTATGGATACTGAATAACTCGAATTTGTAAGATTATGATTCTTAAATATAGTATTATTATCGCTATTAATTTACTGTCTTATTTGCTTACTTACAAAATATCAAAGCTATCTAAGAATGATGAGAATAAGATAGTTAGCAAAATTTTGATTATATTATCAATAGTTTATATAATCGTTGATGTTTTACTTGGTTGATGGATTTGTAGGAAGTAAAAAACTTAACTACAAAACTATTAATTTACTAATATTTTTCTGCAAGATAATAAATAATATAGTAAAACTTTTTATTGCAAGGAGAGCAGTGAAAATTAAGATATTTTAGATACTCAGGATTATTGAAAATCTTAGACTTAAAATAAGTACTGCTACCTTTTTAAGAAGATAGTAGACGTCTATACTTTGTTAAGAAAATCAAAAGTAGAATTGTGTGGAATAAAATGATAGTCATTGGGACGGTCGCGATAAAGTTTTTTGAGCTGATTGGTTTGCTTTCGTGATAATTTGAGAGAAAATGTTTGATCAAAACATTCCGTATGTTGGCAAGTTGAAGGAGGAATACATGATTGTTTTCCATCTCGAATGCGGATAAGATAAAAGCCAACCTTTTTCTTGAAAAATGAGCCATGAGATTGTAACTTTTCATAACCTCTACCCATGATAACCAGAGCCTTCTCGAAAGGGAGAGCCTCCATCATCTGAATCAGAGCTAAGCGCTCATCTTGTGCATGTTTGTCTTGAATAGAAACATCTCTATACACTCCAGTCGTCAAGTCGTATAGGGTATTTATGTGTATGAGATTATAGGATTTAACATCCGTTTGGATTTGGATAGAGGTTTCTGTATCCATGGGATTTCGAGGAATACAGATATCACTCCCATCTGCAGCGAATATCGAAGATTAGTGTTAAGTGGAATAGGTGCGTAAATTCTTTAAATAGGGTATAGAAAGCCTCAGGTTTTATCTGATAGCGTCTTTGAACAAAGGCTGAATTTGAAAACTGTCAGTTTGGCATCTAGTAATTCTTTTGACAGTGATTTCTCGCCCATTCCCAGAATTGTACGAATCATAGTTTCTAGTGATAATCTTTCTTTGCCGAGTAAAAGGCCTGTTCATCTTGTTTGACGAACTCAACTTTTTGACCAATGACAGTCTGAATACTCTTATTCAAGTGGGCTTTATCTGTTTTATCATGGGAAGTACCTCCTTAACTATCAGTTTAGCACATTAAAAGAAACCCAAATACAGATTGTATTTGAATTTCTTAACCAATGACATTGCAATTAGACTTAGTTTTTGCTATAATGAGGGAAGAAAAAAATCAGACAGGAGAATAAGATGTCAGAACCATTATTTTTAAATTCCGTTATGCAAGATCTGGGGTGGTACTAAACTTCGTGATGAGTTTGGCTATGACATCCCAAATGAAAAAATCGGAGAATACTGGGTAATCTCAGCTCATCCAAATGGAGTATCTAAGGTAGCCAATGGTCGCTATCAAGGAACAGACCTCGCTACTTTGTATGCGGAACACCGTGAATTGTTTGGCAATCGTACAGAGCCAGTATTTCCACTTTTGACCAAAATCCTTGATGCTAATGACTGGCTCAGCGTCCAAGTTCACCCAGACGATGCCTATGGACTAGAGCATGAGGGCGAACTTGGAAAAACAGAGTGCTGGTACATCATTGCTGCGGATGAAGGTTCAGAGATTATCTATGGTCATAATGCCAAATCAAAAGAAGAGCTCCGCCAGCAAATCGAAGACAAGAACTGGGATGACTTGCTGACAAAAGTACCAGTTAAGGCTGGAGATTTCTTCTATGTACCAAGTGGCACCATGCACGCTATCGGAGCAGGCATCTTAATTCTTGAAACGCAACAGTCTAGTGATACAACCTACCGTGTTTATGACTTTGACCGTAGGGATGAGAATGGCAACTTGCGTGAGCTTCATCTTGAAAAATCAATTGATGTTTTGAATATTGGCGAGCCTGCAAATAGCCGTCCTGTCACTGTCAAAGCTGATGATTTGAGTTCCACTCTCCTTGTATCCAATGATTTCTTCGCAGTTTACAAGTGGGAAATTACAGGCAAAGTTGACTTCGAAAAGACAGCTGATTACAGTCTGTTCAGTGTCTTGGCTGGTCAAGGAAACTAACTGTGGACAGTAAAGATTATCCAATTCAAAAAGGTAGCCACTTTTATCCTTCCAAGCGATGTTGAATCTTGGACACTTGAAGGACAAGATTTGGAATTGATTGTTAGCCATCCGTAAAAAAAGAAAGGGACCTGAGTTCATTACGAGCCCACTGAAAAAGTCATCCAATTGATGGCTTTTTGTTATACTAGAGATGAGGTGAGATGATGCTTGATAATCAATTAACTATGGATGTCAGCCCTTATTCTAGTTTGTATAATATCGTGGTTCCTAAAACCCACTTTTACGTCAGCTAACTGAACTCTGTGATTTTTAGCTTTATTTATGATGAACTAGAAAAAGAATTATCGTCCCGATTTTGGGCGTAAAGCTTTATTCACCGATTATGATGTTCAAATATCTCTTGTTAAAAAGATATTTATAAGTTATCAGATGTAGATGTGGTAGGACGTTCCTTGTCAGATATGGCCTTTAAATTTTTTCTTGGTCTAGCTCCTGAGGATTCTGTTATCGAGCCATCCTCTCTGACAAAATTTAGAAAGCTAAGAATTAAAGATGACAAACTGCTTGATGTATTGATTCAGAAGTCTGTTCAAATTGCACTCGAACACAACTTGATTAAGAGTAAGATCCTCATTGTGGATGCCACTCACACCAAAGCTCATTATAATCATAAGAAGCCCCAAGAAATTCTTAGGGAGCGCTCAAAAGCTTTACGTAAAACGATTTATCAACATTCAGAAGATATCAAAATAGAATTTCCAAAGAAACCTCAGGAAGATAACCTCGAAGCAGAGTTGACCTATACAGAGGAATTAATGGCTGTGGTTGAAAAACACGAGGAACTCTTAGCCCTACCGGCTGTGTCTCAAAAGTTCAATTACCTAAAAGAGGCTGTCGAGGACGACTTAGAACACTTGGAAGCTTCTGTTAAAGAGGAGGCTAGGCTTGGACATAAGACAGCCGACACCTCTTTCTATGGATATAAAAGTCATATCGCTATGACAGATGAACGGATTATTACTGCTTGCGTGGTCACTTCTGGTGAACAAAGCGATGGGAAATATTTACCTGAATTATATGCCAAAACAAAGGAAAAATCGTCTGGACATCGAGACTATTATTGGTGATGCGGCTTATTCAGGAAAGGACAACATTCAACTAGCTCGCAAAGAAAAGATTCATTTGGTGTCAAAACTGAACCCTTCAGTTTCAAAAGGTTACCGTAAAGAAGAGGATGCGTTTGAATTTAATAAAGATGCAGGGCTATTTGTCTGTCCAGAAGGACACATGGCTGTTCATAAAAGCAAGGACAGGAAAAAACATCAAAAATAAGAATCAAGTTGTCACTCATTACTTTGACATTGAGAAGTGCAAGAGTTGCCTTTTCCAAGGAAGGGTGTTATAAGGAGGGTGCAAAGTCTAAAACTTATTCAATAACCATTAAGAGTAACGATCATCTTTTCCAGAAGAAATTTCAGGAAACACCGTATTTTAAAGAAATGGCCAGACATCGCTATAAAATCGAAGCGAAGAATGCCGAACTAAAACAGAGACATGGCTTTGATGTCGCAAGGGCATCAGGGTCTTTTCAGCATGGAGTTACAGGCGGCCACAACCATCTTCGTGGTCAATATGAAACGAATTATGACCTTAATAAATACAAAAATAACCGAGGAATTCGCTTAAATTGATGAGTGATTCCTCGGTTTTCATTTTATTAAAAAGTAAGAGAGTTACTTTTTCAGTGGGCTCGTTCATTACTCAAGTCCTTTTTGTATTTATAGTTGATTGAACCTAGAACAGTACGCTACGGATTCTAAAACATTTTTAGAAATTAATTTGATTTCCTAACCTCTTTGTTTCAGATCTTATTTCAAGCTACTATACATAAACTGGGCGATAAAGACCACGATGATGATGATTGGAATGATGAAACGAAGAAGGAAGAGCCAGACTTGGAAAAGTCCTTGTTTCACGGTGTTTCATCAAGATGGAGTTCCTCCATTGCCAGTGCTTTTGAAAAATATAGCCTGTAAAAAGAGACAAAGCAGAGAGCACCGAATGGCATGAGGGAGGTTGGAAACCAAGAAATCCATAGCATCAAAGAAGGTTTTTTCCAAAGATTTGAACATCAGTCATAAGACCATAGGATAGGGCCGAAGGGATACCAAATACAAAAGTTAAAATACCTAAAATAAGACTCCATTTATTACGTTTTTCGTTATCTTGGTCAGTGATATTTCCAACATTAATTTCAGCATAACGACAGAAGAAGTGACCGTCGCAAAGAGGAAGAGCAAGAGAAAGAGAGTATAGAAAATACTTCAAAAAGGCATCTTGTCAAAGAGTTGGGTAGAACGACAAAGAGAGACTAGGACCACCTTCAGACTGAATATTGAAGGCTGACATAGCTGGGAAAATAGCTAGTCCTGCCATGATCGATACAGAAATGTTCATGGCAACGATAGACATACCTGATTGAGACCAGATTGGTTTTCTATCTAGGTAAGAAGCATAGGTCAACATGGCAGTAACACCGAGAGATAAAGCAAAGAACGACTGTCCTAGAGCATAGAGGAGACCAGCACTTGTCAGTTTTGAAAAGTCAGGTTTGAGGAAGTAAACCACACCTTCCATGGCATTTGGCAAGCTGAGAGAGCGCCCGATAATAATGACAAAGATGATAAATAGCAGGGGCATCATGACCTTAGATGCTCTTTCAATCCCTTTTTGAACCCCTTTAGACACGATAAAGATGTTGAGGAAGATAAAAAGAGCTTGAGACCCAAGGGCAATCCAAGGATTTGAAATGATGTCTGTAAAGAGTTGGGCATAATGACTGCTAATCCCAACTTGGAAGGCTTTAGCAATAGCGATACCTAGATAAACTAAAACCCATCCCCCGATAACACTGTAAAAGGATAAGAGGATGAAAAGGGCAAAGGCACCGATCCAACCGATAAAATTGTATTTGCTATTGTTGCCAAGTTTTCCAAAGGTTTTGATTGCTGACACGCCAGCGCTCCGACCGAGGGCAAACTCAGCCAAGAGAAGTGGAAATCCAATCAATAGTGTCGAGATGAGAAAGACCAGTAAAAAACCTCCCCCACCATTGGCAGCAGTCATGTGAGGGAACTTCCAAACGGCCCCAAGACCAATAGCAGAACCTGCAGATGCAAGGATAAAGGCCAATTTTGAGCCCCATTGCGATTTTTCAGACATTGTTAAACTCCAATCTAGTTTTCTAAATAAGAAAAGGCTACTTGAGTTGTCAAATAGCCTTCTCTCAATTGCTCTTTTGAGCTTATTCTTTGATTGATAGACTTGATTATCCTATCATGATTTTTCAAGTCTGTCAAGAAAAGCGATTTTTCATGTTTTTATAAAAAATATGATAAAATACTGACTCTCCTCAAAGGGAGGGTATATACTATTTATGTGAGGGAGAAATCATGTACCATATCAAAGAAGCTGCACAACTTTCAGGTGTCTCCGTCAAGACCCTCTACCATTATGATAAGATAGGACTCTTGGTTCCTTTTAAAGTCGGAAAATGGCTATCGAACCACAGTCAGGAGGATTTTGGAACGCCTTCAGGTTATTCTTTATTACAAATATCTCAGGCTTTTCTTTAGAAAAGATAGCAGAGCTATTAAAGGAAGAAAGGAAAAATTTATTGCCTCATTTGACGCAGGCAGTTGGACTATTTGACTCGAGAAAGGAACATCTGGATACCTTTTGATTTCAACCTTGCAAAAACCATTCAAGAACAAAAAGGAGAAAGAAAAATGACTATTGAGGAAAAATTCACTGGATTTAGCTATCAAGACAATCAAAAATACCACCAAGAGGCTGTAGACAAGTATGGCCAAGAAATCATGGATCAGCGCTCGAGCGCCAAAAAAGGTCACGAAGAGAAGTTACGGCTGCCTTCAACCAAGTCTTTCAAGCCATGGCACAAAATCTTCGAGATGGTCTACCTGTAACAGCATCTGAAAACCAAGAAGAGGTAGCTGAGCTATTGCAGAGCCATCCGTACTTATGGATTTGACTGTTCTATCGAGGTCTTTGGTTATATCGGAAAAGGCTATGTCTATAATCCAGAGTTTAAGGAAAACCTTGATAAGTTTGGACAGGGAACAGCCCAGTACACATCAGATGTCATTGCCCACTATGTAAGCACAAACTCGATAAAACTCAAAAGACTAAGCTAAGGTTGACAAAGCTGGTGACAGAATTTTATACTCTTCGAAAATCTTCAAACCACGTCAGCTTCCATCTGCAACCTCTAAAATAGTATTTTGAGCTGACTTTCCGTCAGTTCTATCCGCAACCTCAAAGCTGTACTTTGAGCAGACTGCGGCTAGCTTTCTAGTTTGCTCTTTGATTTTCATTGAGTATTAGTAGGAGGACACAGACCTAGCTTGAAGATTAGATAAGATAAAATCGGCGGAGTGACCTCTGCCGATTTACTGTTATTTGAGTTGGTAAGACCAGTCTTCTCCGTCATTGTAGTAAAAAGAAC